>P_2C_Liq_3_UnCtyDRAFT_100004_pt1 | contig 74882 bp, 73 predicted proteins | sample Pon2CUnioCityCA_3_FD_9720 | JGI IMG/M metagenome (IMG submission 9720)
CACCGGATATGGACCGAACTGTCTCACGACGTTCTGAACCCAGCTCGCGTACCGCTTTCATGGGCGAACAGCCCAACCCTTGGGACGTACTACCGCCCCAGGATGCGATGAGCCGACATCGAGGTGCCAAACCTCCCCGTCGATGTGAACTCTTGGGGGAGATCAGCCTGTTATCCCTAGAGTAACTTTTATCCGTTGAGTGACGGCCTTTCCACTCAGCACCGTCAGATCACTAAGACCGACTTTCGTCCCTGCTCGACTTGTAGGTCTCACAGTCAAGCTTCCTTATGCCTTTACACTCTAGATACGATTTCTACACGTTCAGAGGAAACCTTTGTACGCCTCCGTTACCATTTGGGAGGCGACCGCCCCAGTCAAACTGCCCGCCTGAAACTGTTCCTTGACCAGATTATGATACAAAGTTAGAAATCTAACATTACCAGAGTGGTATCTCACTGATGGCTCCTTAATTCCCGCAAGAACTAACTCAATGCCTCCCACCTATACTGCGCAAATAAAGTCCAATTTCAATTTCAAGTTACAGTAAAGCTTCATAGGGTCTTTCTGTCCAGGTGCAGGTAGTCCGCATCTTCACAGACAAGTCTATTTCACCGAGCCCCTCTCCGAGACAGTATCCAAATCATTACGCCTTTCGTGCGGGTCGGAACTTACCCGACAAGGAATTTCGCTACCTTAGGACCGTTATAGTTACGGCCGCCGTTCACCAGGGCTTCAGTCATCAGCTTCGCGAATGCTAACCAACTTCTTTAACCTTCTGGCACTGGGCAGGCGTCAGCCCCCATACATCGTCTTACGACTTAGCGGAGACCTGTGTTTTTGGTAAACAGTTGCTTGGATCTTGTTATTGCAACCTTATAAATAAGGCACTCCTTCTCCCGAAGTTACGGAGTCATTTTGCCGAGTTCCTTAGAGAGAGTTATCTCGCGCCCCTTAGTATACTCTACCTACCCACCTGTGTCGGTTATGGTACAGGCATTATTTATTTATGACATTGCGAGCTTTTCTTGGAAGTCTGACATACACTACTTCAACGCCGTAGCATCTCGTACTCACGCCTTAGCTCAAAACGTTTTCTCCGTTTCTCAACACCTCGAACGCTTGAACCGGTAACCAATATCCGGCTAGCTTAGCCTTCTCCGTCCCTCGTTATCAATAAATAATGGTACGGGAATATTAACCCGTTGTCCATCGACTACGCTTTTCAGCCTCGCCTTAGGTCCTGACTTACCCTCCGCGGACGAGCCTTCCGGAGGAAACCTTGGGTTTTCGGGGTATAGGATTCTCACCTATATTTTCGTTACTCAAGCCGACATTCTCACTTCTGCTTCGTCCATATCCACTTACGTTAATACTTCAATCTACAACAGAACGCTCCCCTACCGATATATTTAAAATATATCGCACAGTTTCGGCAAATTACTTAGTCCCGTACATTTTCGGCGCAGGTTTACTCGATCAGTGAGCTATTACGCACTCTTTAAAGGATTGCTGCTTCTAAGCAAACCTCCTGATTGTCTATGCACTCCCACCTCCTTTATCACTTAGTAATTATTTAGGGGCCTTAACTGGTGCTCTGGGCTGTTTCCCTCTTGACAATGGAGCTTATCCCCCACAGTCTCACTGATAAACTCTACACTTAGTATTCTTAGTTTGCAACGATTTGGTACCGAATTACCAGCCCGCATACGTAACAGTGCTTTACCCCTAAGTTATAACATTTATCGCTGCGCCAAAACGCATTTCGGGGAGAACCAGCTAGCTCCGAATTCGATTGGCATTTCACCCCTAACCACAGTTCATCCGCTGATTTTTCAACATCAGTCGGTTCGGTCCTCCACTTAGTATTACCTAAGCTTCAACCTGACCATGGTTAGATCATCCGGGTTCGGGTCTATAACCAGTGACATATGCCCTATTCAGGCTCGCTTTCACTATGGCTCCGGCATTCTCTGCCTTAACCTGCCACTACCTATAAGTCGCCGGCTCATTCTTCAACAGGCACGCAGTCAGACGTTTTAGTCGTCCTCCTACTGTTTGTAAGTTTATGGTTTCATGTTCTTTTCACTCCCCTCCCGGGGTTCTTTTCACCTTTCCCTCACGGTACTGTTCACTATCGGTCATTCAGTAATATTTAGCCTTACGAGGTGGTCCTCGCAGATTCACACGGAATTTCACGTGCTCCATGCTACTTGGGATTCAATTTGATTATTTCAATTTTCGATTACAAGACTATCACTTTCTTTGGTCAAGCATTCCAACTTGTTCATCTAATTGTCCTAATCGATTAACAATTGTCCCACTACCCTTAATAAAATTAAGTTTAGGCTCCTCCCAGTTCGCTCGCCGCTACTATGGGAATCGTTTTTTACTTTCTTTTCCTCTAGGTACTAAGATGTTTCAGTTCCCTAGGTTCGCTCTTTCTTATCTATGTATTCAATAAGTAGTATGTAAAGTTTCCTCATTCGGAGACCTCCGGATCATAGCTTGTTTCCAACTACCCGAAGCATTTCGCTGGTAACCGCGTCCTTCATCGCTTCTGAATGCCAAGGTATCCCCCATAAACTCTTAATTCCTTGAATTTAAAACTTTCAATCTATCTTTAAGAAAACCTAATAATTTTCCGTGTGGAGGTAAGCGGATTCGAACCGCTGACAACCGCCATGCAAAAGCGGTGCTCTACCAACTGAGCTATACCCCCGCTGGGCCATTCTGGATTTGAACCAGAGACCTCACCCTTATCAGGGGTGCGCTCTAACCAACTGAGCTAATAGCCCGTTTTTAATTAATCATCAACCATAAATTTTAAAAATACTTTTAAAAGGAGGTGATCCAACCGCACCTTCCAGTACGGTTACCTTGTTACGACTTCACCCCAGTCACTAATTCTACCTTAGGCATCCTCCTCCAAAAAGGTTAGAGTAACGACTTTGGGTATAACCAGCTTCCATGGTGTGACGGGCGGTGTGTACAAGGCCCGGGAACGAATTCACCGCTGTGTAGCTGACCAGCGATTACTAGCGATTCCAACTTCATGCAGGCGAGTTGCAGCCTACAATCCGAACTTAGAGTGAGTTTATAGATTAGCTTGTCTTCGCAGAGTTGCATCTCATTGTCTCACCCATTGTAGCACGTGTGTAGCCCAGGGTGTAAGGGGCATGCTGACTTGACGTCATCCCCGCCTTCCTCCGGTTTATAACCGGCAGTCTTTCTAGAGTTCCATAAGGCAACTAAAAATAAGGGTTGCGCTCGTTGCGGGACTTAACCCAACATCTCACGACACGAGCTGACGACAGCCATGCACCACCTGTGTATATGTTCCAAAAGGCACTTTCTTTTTTCAAAGAAATTCATATCATGTCAAACCCTGGTAAGGTTCTTCGCGTTGCATCGAATTAAACCACATGCTCCACCGCTTGTGCGGGCCCCCGTCAATTCCTTTGAGTTTCACTCTTGCGAGCATACTTCCCAGGCGGGATACTTAACGCGTTAGCTTTGATACTGCACAGGTCGATCTGTTCAACATCTAGTATCCATTGTTTACGGCTAGGACTACTGGGGTATCTAATCCCATTTGCTACCCTAGCTTTCGTCTCTGAGTGTTAGTAATAGCCCAGTAAAGTGCCTTCGCCATCGGTGTTCTTTCCAATCTCTACGCATTTCACCGCTCCACTGGAAATTCCCTTTACCCCTACTATACTCTAGTCTAATAGTTTCGACTGCGATTTCAAAGTTAAGCTTTAAGATTTAACAGTTGACTTATTAAACCACCTACAGACGCTTTACGCCCAGTGATTCCGGATAACACTTGCATCCTCCGTCTTACCGCGGCTGCTGGCACGGAGTTAGCCGATGCTTATTCTTCAGGTACACGTCATTTATTCCTCCCTGAAAAAAGAGGTTTACAACCCATAGGCCGTCATCCCTCACGCGAGATTGCTCCGTCAGGCTTTCGCCCATTGCGGAAAATTCCCTACTGCTGCCTCCCGTAGGAGTCTGGACCGTGTCTCAGTTCCAGTGTGTCTGATCGTCCTCTCAAACCAGATACTGATCGTCGCCTTGGTGAGCCATTACCTCACCAACAAGCTAATCAGCCGCAAGCTTCTCTCTAGGCGGAAAAATCCATTTCACTCGAAAGCATATGGGGTATTAGCAACCGTTTCCAGTTGTTGTCCCCCTCCTAAAGGCAAATTCTTACGTGTTACTCACCCGTCCGCCACTTGAAATTAATCTCGTACGACTTGCATGTATAAGGCATCTCGCCAGCGTTCATCCTGAGCCAGGATCAAACTCTCTTTAAATTTCCATAATTTTTTTATTAACTTTTATAAAAAGTTCATAAATCTAAAGTTAATATATATGTTACTAAGAAATTAACTTGGTTAAGATTAAAACTTCTATAAATTGTTTAAACTTAAAAAATTTTATTTTTTATTTTTTAAAACTTTACGTGATAATATCAGTAAAAATAATTAATAAGAATTTTTAAAATTCTTCAATAAATGTCTATTAAAATTTAATTTATCAATTAAACCCGAATATTGAATTACCTAAATTTATGACAAATTAAAAAATCTATGAGAAAATAGCCACTAATAATAGCTCAGTAATCTGATAATTTATTTAAAGAATATTATTTTTAACAACCAAACTTCTCACAAAGTATAATCAAAATCATTTAATATCTAGTTTAGCTAAAGAACAAATTATTCTGACAGATAATAATGATTAAAAACTTTCTTCATAGACTTGTTAGTAATGCAAACCTGACTAGTTTAACTTAGAAAGTTTGTCAAAAAATTTTAGAATTAAGTGGCTTAAAACGACTAAAAAATACATTTTAAGCCTTTTTTCGATTTTAAAAAGAGTTAATCTCGACCATTGATAAAAACTGTGTGGCAACTGACTGACCAAGAGTATTCATTTGGCTTATAAGTGAATCATTTGTTTCTAAATTTAAGTTTTGAACAATACTATCTGGTAAAAATTGAATATTCAGGTCTTTATACGATTCCTGCATATACTGTAAAATTTCTGGTTTCTGATAATACCAATACTCTCTTATATAGTTAGGAATCGGATAGCGATACCATAAAATTGGTAAATAATGAAAAATCAATATATCTTTCATATCATTATTTATTAAAACTCTTGTCTCTTCTGCTTCACTTGGAAGAAATGGCATAGTAAAAACTAAATGATTTAAACTATCTGCAATAACTCCAAGTACTCCAAGGAACACGCTACCCGTAATATTTACACCTAATATTGCAGGGACAATTCCTTGTAAAACATCTTCTGTCCAGTCTACTGCCGCCGCAAGATAACACCAGGGGAAAGTATAAGGGTTAATATAAATCAGCCACGAGATAGCAATCCGAACAACTACCATTTGCGAATAAATCATTAAGCCTATAAATAGAACTTCACGAATTGTTTCTAAAAGGCTGATATCTAGACAAATATTTAACTGGATTTGAATAAATTCTGAAAGCCAATCAGGTAAGAAATAAAGGTTTTTATAATTTTCAACATAAAAACTATAGAACCCTTCTTCTTTATTTTCATAAATATAACGTGGAATTGATTCAACTTTAGGTGCTGGTCCTACGATCATTTCAAACCAAGTTTCAGGTTGTTGAATTGGAGGCCAATACGTTTTATGCGTTGGGAGACTATCGAAAAATTGTGATCTCGCATATGTTTCATTTGGCATCTCATAAATAGTTGGCATCCCAGGATTTTGCGGATAGCCAAATAACGCTGCTATTTTTTTAAAAAAATTTTCAGTTATTTGATAAACTGTAGTACGAATAGGAATAAATTTTTCGTCTAAACTCATTAAAAATTTTAAATTAAGTTAATAAGATTTTAATCAATCAGATATAAATATTTAGTATAAAAAAGAAAGAAAATTCTATCAATAGTTTTCTCAAATTAAATTTCTTAGATTGATTTCGAATAAACCCACTGAATTGTCTAATTATTTATAATATTTAAGAAATTTTGGGTTTCTCAAATCTTTTATATTTTTTTGTATATTTCGGGATAGTAGGATTTGAACCTACGACCCCCTGCTCCCAAAGCAGGTGCTCTACCAAGCTGAGCTATATCCCGAAAACTAGCTTAAGATTAAAAAACTTTAATAATTTTAGATAAGACTTTTTTAATATTACTGAATTTAAATAAATTATGCAAGGTTTAATTGAATAAACTCGAACATTAGAATATTTATGAAAATAAATATCCTAATGTTAAAGTTTTATTATTAGGCAAATTTACCTGCTGTTGAAGCAATAACAAATGAAGCATATGTTAAAATATAACCCACACTGAAATGAACTAAACCAACTAATCGAGCTTGAACAATTGATAAAGCTACTGGTTTGTCACGCCAGCGAACTAAATTTGCTAGTGGTGTACGTTCATGAGCCCAAACTAATGTTTCAATTAATTCTTGCCAGTAACCACGCCACGAGATTAAGAACATGAATCCTGTTGCCCAAATTAAGTGAGCAAATAAGAACGTCCATGGCTAATCACATGATAGATTTAACAAATTTTGTTAGTTGATAGATGCTAAGTTGATTGAATGAATAAATTGGAATTCTTTTCTGTTTAGCAAATTCTTTTAGCCTCAAATTATGTTGAAGATGTTTTTTTAGGCCGATAATTATATTGGCATTTTTAATCTCGTTAGTGATTCTAAAATCTAAACCTAATTTTTTAAAAACTTCTCGTAAAAAATTACTAGATATAGAATATGAATAAATTTGTATTGATTTTGATAATGAAGTTTGAAAAGGATCATGATTTTCACTATTACGTTGCTCCCAATTTACTGAATTTTGTGTAAATGAGAATGTAATAGGTAAAAAAGGTTTAAAAAACAAATTTGAATAATATTTTATTTGCATTTTTTCTCCTAACTTAACTTGTCTAACTTGATTTACGGCGTTTGTTCGACGTAATAATCTGTCAACGGATACTTTTACATTTTCATGAATTATCCAGGAGTTTGGATTATTAATTTCAATTACAACTTCAAAAGCAGGGTATGCTTTACGTTCTAAAATACTTTTTTGCGTTCCACGCCGTTTTGCTTCTTCATCACTTAATGTCACATACTGAATTCCACCAATTAAATCTGATAAAGAAGGATTTTTAATTAAATTTTCTAAACAATTTCCGTGTGTGGTTCCAACAAGCTGCACACCTTTTTCTGCAATCATTCTAGCAGCTAAAACTTCTAATTCTGTTCCAATCTCATCAATAATAATGATTTGGGGCGTATGATTTTCAACAGCTTCAATCATAACTTTATGCTGAAGATCTGTAGTTGGAACTTGCATTCGTCTTGCATAACCAATTCCAAAATGAGGAATGTCGCTATCACCAGCAATCTCATTTGATGTATCGATAATAATGACACGTTTTTCCATCTCATTAGCTAGAACTCTAGCTATTTCACGAATAATAGTTGTTTTTCCCGTTCCAGGTTTTCCGAGAATTAAAATAGATTGTCCCGATTCTAATAAATCTCGAATTATTGAAATTGTTCCAAAAATAGCTCGACCAACTCTACATGTTAAACCATTGATTAAAAATTGTCGATTTCGAATGCAACTAATTCGATGAAGGGTTCTATCAATTCCTGCTCTGTTTTCATTACTAAATTTACTAATCCGTTTAATTACATAATCTAAATCTTGCCAAGAAAGAAGTTTTTGAGATAGACATTCTGACCCAGTAACAAAACGTGCTTCTGGACGGCAACCTAAATCTAAAATAATTTCAATAAGCTCTTGATATTGATTATGCATTCTTAAAGACACTTGGACAAATAATGGTAATTTTTCAATTAATTTTTCTAATTCATTTCTTGAATTCATATTTGGTGAGAAAAGTAAATCTTTTCAATTTAAATTGAAAAATTATTTAGTAGTATCAATTAATAATTTAAATGTTGTACTATCTAAAATAGCTATTTGCGCTAACATTTTTCGATTTAAGTCAATATTAGACTTTTTAAATTTATTAATTAATTGACTATAAGTAATTCTATTAAATCGAGAAGCCGCATTAATTCGACTAATCCAAATTCTTCTAAATATTCGTTTTTTTTGTTTTCGGCCGATATATGAATACCGTAAAGCTTTCATTACTTGCTGATTGGCTACACGAAATAAAATCGAATGAGCACCTCGATAACCACTTGCCATAGCTAAAATTTTTTTTCGACGTTTTCTGGCGACATTTCCACGCTTGATTCTTACCATTTTGATTTTTGAATTAATTAATAGAGTTAAGTAGTAATTTATAAATACGGTAACATTATTTTAATTGCTTGTGTATCACTTTTTTTAACACATAGAACTTGAGATAATTTACGTTTTTGTTTATTTGATTTTTTCATTAATAAATGGCCTTTAAAAGCGTGACGACGTAAAAAGTTCTTATTTCCAGTGATTTTATATCTTTTGATCGCTGCTTTCCGGGTTTTTAATTTTGGCATTAGTCTTTGATTGTTATTTACTAAAATTTGTTCATTTCAAATAAACTTTTAATTTTATATAATTTTATCTTAATAAGTATTTACAATTGATTGATATTTTTTACAAGATAAATTCACTATATAAAGAAAAGTAATTAAAATTATAGTATTGAATAATTTGTTCATTGTCAATAATAAATAATACTCAAGATTATTAAAGAATCCAACTAGCAGTTGAAAAGATTCAAAAAGTAAATTTTTTTAAAAAGCTAAACTTTATTTCAATTAAAATTTAAATGTTAAAGTTAGACTAAAATCAAATAAGAAAAGACAAATTGAAGTTCAGTAGTATTTAAAATTTGTCCTTTTTTAACGGATTTAAAAAAGGACAAATTTACTTTATTTTATTTTTGATTGACCTCGTATAATACTATCAGTTAATGTATTTAAAATTAATTTAATTGACCGAACAGCATCATCATTTCCTGGAATTGGAATATCTACTAAGTCTGGATCGCAATTAGTATCTAAAACGGAAACGATTGGAATATTTAATTTACGACATTCCGCTATTGCAGTCATTTCTCGTTTTTGATCAATTACAATCGCAACATCCGGTAATTTTTTCATATTTTTAATACCGTTTAAATGTTTTTGTAATTTTTGTAACTCTTTTCGACGAATTGAAACTTCTTTTTTAGTTAACAATTCAAATGTTCCATCTGCTTCTTGTTTTTCAAGATCTTTTAAACGTTCAATACGATTAATAACAGTTGTCCAATTTGTCAGCATTCCACCTAACCATCGATGATTAACATAATATGAATCACAACGTTTTGCTTCTTGTGCAATTAACGTAGATGCTTGACGTTTTGTTGCTACAAATAAAAAAATTTTACCTTCACTAGCTTGAGCTTCTAGATAATTACAAGCTTCTTTTAATAATGTTGCAGATTGGACTAAATCCAAAATATGAATATTATTAACTTCACTATAAATATATGGAAACATTTTAGGATTCCAACGATAAGCTTTATGACCAAAATGTACACCTGCTTCTAATAATTGTGATAAACTAATATTAGACATAAAATTTTGAATAACTTAATTAATAATTTATGAAATAATATAAAACTGTATCAAATATTGTTTCAGTTGTCCAGGAATTTTATTTTTAAAAAGTTAATCAATTCAATTTAGTTTTTACTTGGTGTTAAAGTATATTGTTGAAGTAGTTTTCTAAATTCATCACCACTTAAAGTTTCAACATCTAATAATTGTTCAACAATAAAATCAATGATAACTCGATTATCTAAAATAATTTTAGTTGCAACTTTTTCACAATGATTGACAATTTTACAAACTTCCTGATCAATACGATCGGTAATTGCTTCATTATCTCCACCTAAAAAAATTTGATCATTATTATCATCTTCTAAAGCAATAGGTCCAATACTTGACATTCCATATCGTGTTACCATCTGCCGAGCAACATTTGTAACTTGTTGTAAATCGTTACTTGCACCTGTAGTAATCTCTTGATCACCAAAAATAACTTTTTCCGCCACTCGCCCACCTAAGGTTGTAATAATTCTAGCCAATAATTGAGATCGTGAAACTAAGGTTGCATCTTCTTCAGGTGCAAACCATGTTAAACCTTTTGCTCCACCACGGGGAATCAAAGTAACTTTTTCTACTGCATCATGATTTTCTAATAATGAACCAACAATAGCATGCCCTACTTCATGATAGGCGATTAACTTTTTATTTTTTGTATCATCCATTGTTGAACCGGCGATTCCTCCAATAATACGATCTGCCGCTTCATTAACTTCATTTTTTGAAATAGTTTGTTTTTTATAGCGAGTTGCTAAAATAGCTGATTCGTTTAATAAATTTGCTAAATCAGCTCCTGAAAAACCAGGTGTTCGATTTGCAAGTTGCGTTAATGAGATATCTTCGCTTAATGGTTTATTTTTAGCATGAACTTTTAAAATCCCTAACCTTCCTAACCGATCAGGTAAACCGACAGTAATTTGGCGATCAAAACGTCCAGGACGTAATAAAGCAGCATCTAAAATATCAACTCGGTTTGTCGCTCCGACTACAATTACTCCTTTATTTTCTTTAAAACCGTCCATTTCAGTCAATAATTGGTTCAAAGTTTGTTCACGCTCATCGTTTCCACCTCCAATTCCAGCTCCACGTTCACGACCAACTGCATCGATTTCATCAATAAAGACGATACATGGTGTATTTTCTGAAGCTTTTTTAAATAAATCACGAATTCGCGCAGCACCAATACCAATAAACATTTCTACAAATTCAGAGCCGGCTACACTATAAAAAGGAACACTTGCTTCATTTGCAATCGCTTTTGCTAATAATGTTTTTCCAGTCCCAGGGGGGCCTACTAGTAAAACGCCTTTAGGAATTTTAGCACCGACTAACGTATAACGTTCTGGCTCTTTTAAAAAAGAGACAATTTCTTCAAACTCTGCTTTTGCTTCATCAATTCCAGCAATATCATTAAAAGAAATTCCTGTGTCTGGACGTTGATCAAACCGGGCAGGAGATTTACCTAAATTCATTGGAGAATTTCCTGAGTTTTGAGAAAAATTATCTGAATTTTGGAAGAAAAAGACTAAACCTGCAATAAAAATTAACGGTAAAAGTAAATTACTAGCAATTGTCATTAATAAACTTTTCCGTGGAATTGGGTGAGCATCAAAATTAATATTATAATCCTTCAATTTTTGAATTAGTTGTGAAGCACCTACAGGAATTTCCACACGAATTGATTGAGGCCGATTTCCTAATTCAGGACTTGACGCTAAAACAATAGCATTTCGACTATTATCATATAAGTCAACTTGTTTGACCCAACCTAATTCTAAGTATTCTAAAAATCTTCCATATGTCATTCTTGAACTGCTTGAATTATTAACTAATTCTTGTTTTGGTACGTTTGAATTTTCAAAATTATCTGTTATATTTGAAACCCTAATTCCAATAAAAAGACAAGCTGATAGAAATAATCCAATAAGAATTTTTTGTATGTTGTTACGATCCATTTTTTTCTTTATAAATTGTATAGTTACTAGTACTATAACATATAGTAACCTTCAAACCCAACTTTTTTAAAATTTTATTAAAAAAATTATTAATCATTTGCTATATTAAATTTAGTACCATAATATTTTATAGTATTATAAAAGTTTATTTAAATTAACTTTAAAAATTAAATTATGATAAGTCGTGGATCAGAAGTTCGTATTTTAAGAAAAGAGTCATATTGGTTTAATCAAACGGGAACTGTTGCAACTGTTGATCAAAGTGGAATTCGTTACCCTGTTGTAGTTCGTTTTGAAAATGTAAACTATAGTGGGACAAATACGAATAATTTTGCGTTAGATGAATTAATTGAAGTTGAAAACAATGAAAAATAACCTTTTTATTTTTTTCACAAATGTTAATTAACCAAAGATTTAAAAAAATAAAGCATTTGATGGTATTATTTTACCAAAAGACTAGTTTTGGAAATTTAATCTCAAAAAAATTGCGTTTATGATAAACAGAAAGCCAAATCTCTTATTTATGTATGTTGGTTATTGATTCTTGCATAAAAGTCGGTTTTTGACCCACAAAAACAGGTCAAAAATCGATATAAGAACACAAGCTTATTCTGTCTGATCCTTCTTTATAGACCTCAGCTCATTTAATATTAAATCGATAAGTTTTTCATTTGGGTCAATTGGGTCACTTTTACTCTTAAGAAGATGAAAAACTTTTAAGATAATGTCTCTACTTTGAACTAAAGTGATTAACCAAATAGGAAATTTAATATCTTTTTTACTCTTTTTCGAGACTAAAATTCGAACAGGTAAGTTTTTATCATCTAGAAATACATCATGAGATAATTTACCTTTAAAATCTTTAGCAAACAAATAGGTAACTCCACCAATAGTCAATAATTTTAAAGTAGATGGTAAAACTTTAAAAGGAGCATCAATTATAGTGTTAGGTATCTTTATAATTTTGTAGGCAAAGTTAACAATTGCTTTTTTGCTGCTTTTAAACGTTTAGTTCTACGTTCACGTCTTTTGATTCGAGCATTCATTCTAGCTAGTTGTCGAGTTATATCTTTTAAGAGTTTATTTTTAGAATCAATTTTAAAGTTATTCCATTTATCAGGACTTAATGAGTTGAAATCTAATAAATAATTTGAAAATCCAACAATAATTGGAGGTTCAAATAATAATGACTTACCTGATCCATACATGTTTACACCTAGTATAGAACCATTTTTAAGCATTTCTAAACTATCCATTAATAAAGGCAAATCTAAATCTTTATTTAAAGACCTTGGTAAATCAATTAAATATAACTTTTTAGGTCCCATATTATAAGCAACAGATTTTAATTGACTACTTGAACCTATTGAAAAAGTACCAATTTGGCTAGTTTCTAAAGTAAGGTTATTATCAAAATCTTTACCAATCATATCTAAATATAATAAATACTTAACAAAGCTAGATTTATCAATATTACCATTAGGATCATAAATATGAATAATGGTACGATTATCACCTTTTTTAATTCTTCTTGCCAAGGATATAGTTTCTCTTTATCAAATATTTGACGATCTTCACCATTGTATATATAATCACTCGAGTTAGTTGATTCATTTTTATTCGAGTAAGAAGGATTATTTTTAAACTCAGAAATTGTAGCCACAAAAGCTTTCTTAGTTAAATGTTCCCTTTCATAAATATAATTTGGTAGATATTTTTTAAGTAAACGAACTAATTGACAAAATCTTTTACGTTTAGATGATTTAAATAAGTAAACAATCTTTTTGTTCTTTGATTCTTTAAAAATGGCAATATCAGATGTTGCATTCATAGAATATAATACTAGATCCATTTTATTCTCAATCTTTTCTTTGATAAAATCTATATTAACACCAAACCTGTTTGGTATATCGATAGACACTCCAAAATAGATATATTTATTTGTATCCATATATATCTATATATTTTTATGAGTTTTTATATCTGTTTAGTTTTTATTTTAAGGTCTGATCTTACCCCGTACGCTACTTTATTCATCGAAATCTATTATTTCATCATCGTTATCAACAGAATCAGTTATTTGCTGAATAAGATCGTCACCTACTAATATCGTGTTCAGTTATATTTTTTGAGTCAGCGGCTCCTAATCCTATCTCAGATAAACTTTCAACAACTTTATTAATAAGAGTTTTATTTTCACGACCTTCATTAAAGTATAATCAGCAATTTTAGAAGTAGATAATATATCAATCTTATTGAAAGGAACGTGGAATCCGGGTTCATGAGTAGGATAAAAATTATCACCTAATTCTTGACTAATAAATGAAGTACCAGTACGTGATTTCTTTAATACTACTGGGTGATCTAAATTATTTTGGTTAATAATATAATCAATTGAAAGTTCAAATAACAATTACTTACTTGATTCACTCATATTTACACCTTATATAAAACCGTTTATAAGCATTTCAAAAGGTATATACAAATAGCTTAAGTACAAGTGTAAATGATTCACTTAATTTTATAAAAATCAAATTAGCGAGGTTGTTAAATAATAGAATAAACTTATTACACATAATAAATTTCAAAGAATAAAATTTTTTAAGTTTATAGAAGATTCTTGAGTAGCTACGTTTAAACGATTGACTTAACTAGACTATATATAAACCCATATTGTTTGAACAACTAGTAACGTTTATTTCATTATTTTTGTAACTATATCAAATTTTATTAGCTGTTTTGACAATATGCTCAATACTTTATACATGGTCAGGTGTGAGAATAGGTTGAACTATTTTGTCATTAAAAAATGATAGCACTTATAACATTTCTTGGTTATTTATCTAAACATAATTTTTATCAGGTGATACCTTAATTTTTAGATCATAAGCTCTTTAGTCTTTGTTAAAATAATATCTACTATAATTGGCGTCTCTGAAAAATTCAGGAAGACTTTGACTTATTACTTGATTCTTATTACATTTTTCTGTTAATTGTTTTGCAATTTTGAATTTATCCATTTTTTACTTTTTAGAAAAGTAAAAAATATCTAATATGCTATATATATTATAAGTTTTATAATTAGAGCTATTTAAAAATAATATGAACAAATAAGATTCTAATAAAAAACTAAAAAGGTATCACGAAAAATCGATCTGAATTATTTGGAGGAAAAACTTGATTAGAAAAACATGTTTATAAACTAACAAAAACTGAGATTTTTAAATAAACTTTTACTAACCCAAGATTTTAGAAACTATAAATATTAATAATCATAAAACTTCTATTGATAATTTTGTTGGTCATTTAGAGTAAGGCACAGGAAAATAAAATCCAACATTACAATTACTAATTGAAATGAATACAATTTGGATATAAAAGAATGTCTTAAAAAGTTTTGAAGAAATAATAAATGTTTATATAAATGTGCAGGTGCAATTGAGCTTCGAAGATATAGAAAAATACTCTGAGAGAAGACTAATTTTGTTTTGCCTGAGGATTTAGATAAGATTTACAAGCATGAGTAGAATATGAACATTTTAAACTGTAAATCAAACTTAAGAAAAATTCTGATGATAAAACAATAGATTGGATTGTCGATCTAACCCATAACATAGTAAAATCAACATTTGCACACCAGTATCTTTGCAAGGAATCAATCGATGGCATATTTGTGAAAAGAGGTAGCTAGATTGAGTGGAGTTAATGTTAATTAAATAAAGTGAGAACTATCGTTCAAATTATTCTAAGGATCCAAGAATATTGTGATTTGATTTTCCATTTACATAAAATATGAAAAAAGATAACAGCCGTTTCTGGGTTGGTAGAACGTGTAAAATCTGGTCAGTAAGAAACAATTTTTACTGATAATCATAAAAAAACCAAGATATCAGCTGTATATATAATCGTATTATCAAACACCGCTCCTAATTTCTCGATTCTAAGTGTAGAAAAATGGAGACTCGGACGATTGGACAGTAGACAGTACAAAGATATGATTCAACAATGTAAAATTGGTTCCTATCTGAAAAAAGGTATCTTCTAGAACTTGGAATCTAAACTAGAGCGTATCTATTAGAAATTTAATTTTAGAAAAATTAAAGTTTCTAAAACAATATGAATTAATAAATTTTGATGAATCGTTGGTGATGAAAAAAGAAAATCGTTTAAAAAGGTTTTGTGAAACAATTCAATATGTAAAAAATTTAGTAACAAATATGTATAATTCTCCTAATTATATCAAAATACCAGCAATACAATTTAAGAAAGAGATAAATAGTGATTCAAGAATTAATTTCACAATAAGAAATACGTATTAAATTTCTGCGTGTCTTTTTAAAATATTTCTAGTAGAGTTATTAAGTAAAAAGTGAGATATTAATAAACTGATTAATATCTCACTTCTTACTTAATAGGTTATGGGTTACAGTCAATATTATAAACTCTTCTATAGTTAGATTATAACTTATTTTTAGCAATTTCTTTAGCAGCTGCTATAGCTCGAACAGTTCATTAAAAAACAGGAGTACAAGTCGTGACCGTCGCGTATTGTTTAATGATAAGTGTACGAATTAAAATTAATTATAAAAAACTTGCTAAACTACTAATAACATTGATTGTTCCACAGATAGGGTGATTACAAGCAAAATCTTCCAATACATGATTTGTTCCGATTATAACCTCCGCTCCAGATCTACTTGTCTTAACAGCTGTGCCTAACTTTTCAGCACCTTCAATTCCGCACCATACTTTTAAAAAGGTTCAAATGATGCCTTACGTATAAATACACGAGGCTACTAACAGATAAAAAAATTTATTTTTATCACTAAAATTAGTGATAAAAAGTTTTTACTTACTGAAAACCTCTTTTGATGCTTCAATCGCATCTTTTAAAGCTGTTTCAGCTTCTTCTGTAAATTGGTTTGTTGAAGTAACAAGATTAATATATGAATTATTTGATGTTTCTAAATATGATAATAGACTTAAACAGTATTGTTTAACATCACTAACTTCTAAATCATCTAAAAACCCATTAATTCCAGTATAAATTAATGCAACTTGTTGAGCTACAGATAAAGGTGAATTCTGTGGTTGTTTTAATAATTCACGTAAACGAGTTCCACGAGCTAATTGTTTTTGTGTTGCTTCATCTAAATCAGAAGCAAATTGAGAGAAAGCTTCTAGCTCCGCAAATTGAGCTAATTCTAATTTTAATTTACCTGCAACTTTTTTCATTGCTTTTGTCTGTGCTGCAGATCCAACTCGTGATACTGAAATACCAACATTAATAGCTGGACGAATCCCTGAGTTAAATAAATCATTTGACAAGAAAATTTGTCCATCAGTAATTGAAATTACATTTGTAGGAATGTACGCTGATACATCACTTGCTTGTGTTTCAATTACTGGTAATGCAGTCATGCTCCCACCACCTAACGCATCACTTAATTTTGCCGCACGTTCTAATAAACGTGAATGTAAGTAAAACACATCACCTGGGTATGCTTCACGTCCAGGTGGACGACGTAATAACAATGACATCTGACGATATGCCATAGCTTGTTTTGTCAAATCGTCATAAATTACTAATGTTGCTTTACCATTGTACATAAAATATTCTGCCAATGCAGCACCAGCATATGGCGCAATATATTGTAAAGTTGCAGGGTCATTTGCACTTGCTGATACAATAATTGTATAGCCCATTGCACCTTTCTCTTCCAATACATTTACAACCTGTGCAATTGTTGAGGCTTTTTGACCAACTCCAACATAAACACAAATAACATCTTCTGTTTTTTGATTAATAATTGTATCAACAGCAATTGATGTTTTACCAGTTTGACGATCACCAATAATTAATTCACGCTGTCCACGACCAATTGGAATCATCGCATCGATTGATGTAATACCTGTTTGTAATGGTTCACAAACTGATTTACGACTAATGATACCAGGTGCCATTGCTTCTAATAATTGACTATCTGTCGATTCGATTTCACCTTTACCATCAATTGGTGCACCTAACGCGTTTACAACTCGTCCTAAAAATGCTTCACCTGTTGGAATTTGTGCAATTCGTCCTGTTGATTTTACAGTACTACCTTCTAAAATTTGGCGACCATTACCCATTAATACAACACCAACATTATCATTTTCTAAATTTAAAGCTATTCCAACGGTTTTATCTTCAAATTCTAACAGCTCTCCACTCATAACTTGGTCAAGGCCATAAACACGAGCAATACCATCACCAACTTGTAAAACAGTACCAATATTATCTACTTTGACATCTTGATCATATTGTTCAATTTGTTCACGGATAATACTACTAATTTCGTCTGGACGAATGTTTATCATTGTATTATTTTCTAAAATATAAAAGGTTAATAGAATTTTTTTAAATTAAATTTCTAAAACAGTATCTAAATGTTTTGCTAACTGTTGTAATTGATTTTTAACAGTAAAATCAATAATTTTTGATTCTGTTTGAATTAGGAAACCACCAATTAAATTAGGATTAACTGTAATTATTAATCTAATCTCTCTAGCGTTAGTTAATTCTTTTAATTTTTGAATTAAAGTTTCTTTTTGTGAATTGGTAAATTCAGATGCGGTTGAAACTTCAATCATTTTGATTGAAGCAGCTTCATAAACTAATTCTAAATAATTATTAATAATCGCACTTAAAATATTAATTCGATCACGATCTACTAGAATCATTAAAAATTTAAATGTTTCAGTATTAATCTGTGATTTTAATATTTTTGCTAAAACCTCGCGTTTTGCATCTTGGTTTATAATTGGATTATTTAAATATGCTGATAATTCTTTACTTTCATTAAAGAAAATATCTAAATTTTGAAAATCAGCTGTAATTTGGTGCATAATATTTTTCTCAACTGAGAAATCAAATAAAGCACGCGCATAAGGTAATGCAACTTTTTCAGTTAATGGATTTCCACTCATAATAAATCTCCTTCTAATTTATTGATGGTTTCATTAATTAATGTCGCAGCTCGTTCTTTTGATTTAAATGTTTCTTGTACACGATTAACTGTTCGTTGTAAAACAAGAGAAATAATTTGTTGTTTAATTTCTAAAAAGATTTGGCGCTCTTTTGATCTAAAAGTTGCTAATGCACGATCAAAACGAATTGCTAAATCTTTTTTAGCTTGTAAAGCATCTGAATCAAGTATAACGTTTTTTGTCGCAATTGTCTCAGCTTTAATTTCACTAATCACTAGATTAGCTTGATTTAATTGCTTTTCTGCTTCCGTTAAACGTTGTTTAGCTTCGTTTAAGCGATCTTCTGCATCTTGAACACCTTTTACAATCACAGTTTTTCGCTCTTCTAATAATGACCCTAAAAAATCTCGGCCTGTATAAATTAAAATTGCAATTAATGCAAGAATATTAATTAAACCAGTTTCTAGAATATTGGTATTTAAACTAATACCTTCTTGTTCGGCAAGTAATGTAAAAATTTGATCAAAATTTTCCATGTTTTCAAGTTTTTATATAAACTGTTCACTTATAAAAAGGAAAATTACATATAACAAAAAATTTAAATAGCTAAGCGAGTTTGAATATTTTCACATAATGATTGAACAACTTCATCTAAACTATTAAGGGCAATATCTTTTTTAGCAAAAAGATCTTTTGTAATAGTATCTAATAAATTATCAATATATTTTTGAGAAATATTTAATTCAACTTCTAAAATTTCTTTATGAATTTTTTGTGAGTTTGTAATTTCTAATTGGGCTTCTTTACGGACGCTATCTAATTCTTGTTCATATTTAGTTGTTAGTCTATTGGCTTCCGCTAATGTTTCTGACGCTTTACTTAAATTAGTTAGAATATATTCTTTACGCTCACCAATTATCGTTAATAATGGGTTATATAAAATAATATTTAAAATAACCATTAAAAGTAAAAATTGAACTGCGACTAAAGGTAAAGTAGCATCAAAATCAAACAATCCACCAGGTCCACTAACGTCTGAACTTGAAATTAATATTGAAAGATTAATCATATAAAATCTATATACTATAGTATAGAATTAAAATTGGTTGAATAAAAACTCATGACTAAATTTCATGAGTTTCTATCTATTAAATAATAACTTTCTAAAAAAAGAATGTCTTTTGTTTTAAATTAACCATTAAATGGGTTAGCAAATAATAATGCTAAAGCTACAACAAGACCATAAATAGTTAAGGCTTCCATGAAAGCTAAACTTAATAATAATGTACCACGAATTTTGTTTTCTGCTTCTGGTTGACGAGCAATCCCTTCAACAGCTTGACCAGCAGCGTTACCTTGACCAATACCTGGGCCAATCGCAGCTAAACCAATCGCTAAACCAGCAGCAATAACAGAAGCAGCAGAAATAATCGAATCCATAATAAAATCTAAGTTATATATATAATTTTTAAAAAATCTAATTGAGATTAAGAAAGAGTATGTTATTCAAGAGCCTCTGCAATATAAGCAGCAGCTAATGTTGAAAAAATTAATGCTTGAACTGATCCAGCAAAAATTCCTAATAACATAATTGGTAATGGAATTACCAATGGAACTAATGAAGTTAACACTGTAACAGTTAATTCATCAGCTAGGACATTTCCAAATAATCGAAAACTTAATGATAGTGGTTTTGTAAAGTCTTCTAAAATATTAATTGGTAGAAGAAGTGGAATTGGTTCAATATATCGCTTAAAATAACCAAATCCTTTTTTACTTAAACCTGCATAAAAATAAGCAAATGAAGTTAATAGCGCTAACGCAACAGTTGTATTAATATCATTTGTAGGTGCTGCAAGCTCGCCTTCTGGTAATTCAATCAACTTCCAAGGAACAATAGCTCCTGCCCAATTACAGCCAAATATAAAGAAAAATAATGTACCAATAAATGGAATCCATTCTTTATAAAAACTTTCACCTAATTGATCTTTAGCAATATCTGTTACAAAATCAACCGCCGCCTCCATAAAATTTTGAAAGCCATGTGGGATTCGCTCAGCATTAGTACTACCTAAAAATGCCAATAATAATAGAATTAACAATACAAACCACACAACTACAAGAACTTGTCCATGGATTAAAAATCCAGCAAGATTCCAGTAAAAATGCTTTCCAACTTCTGCTTCCGCTAATAATGTAAACGTATTTGAATAAAAAATTTCTGGGTACATAAAATTTAACTAATTTAGTAAATTACCCAATATTAAAAAATATACAGGAACAAATACTATTATAATAAATTTATAGAGTTTTTAGGGTTATTTTTACATATAAACTCTTAATAAATTCTCAAATTCATTTATTTAAGCCATTCGTAACCTTTTTTTTCTAATTCTTTAGCTAATTCTGCTGAACCTGTTTTTATAATTTTTCCATTTTGCATTACATGAACATATGAAGGTTTAATATAATCTAACAATCGTTGATAATGAGTAATTAATAAAATTGCTTTTGACGAATCCATAAAACTATTAATCCCTAATGAAATAGTTTTTAGAGCATCAATGTCTAACCCTGAATCTGTTTCATCTAAAATTGCTAATTGTGAATCTAATAAAATCATTTGTAAAATTTCATTTCGTTTTTTTTCACCACCTGAAAATCCTTCATTAACGTTTCTACTTAAAAAAATTGGGGACATACCGATTAGATCTAACTTTTCTTGAATAATAGTTAAAAACTCAATTGGATCAACACTTGGTTTATTATAAAATTTTTGTTTAGCATTATATGCTAAACGTAAAAAATCTTCATTTGTTACACCTGGAATTTCAATTGGATATTGAAACGCTAAAAATATGCCTAAATGTGAGCGCGCTTCGGGTTCTAATTCTAGAATATTTGAACCTTTAAAGCTAATTTGACCACCTTCAACATTATAAGCTGGATGACCTGCTAATACTTTTGAAAATGTACTTTTTCCTGATCCATTTGGCCCCATAATTGCATGGATTTCACCTTTATTAATGGTTAAATTTAAATTCTTTAAAATCTGATTATCATCAATTGAAACTTGTAAGTTTTTAACTTCTAACATTGGAAGATTTTCATTCATTAGCCTACACTCCCTTCTAATTTTAATGTTAATAATTTATCTGCTTCAGCAGCAAATTCTAATGGTAATTTTGTAAAGATATCACGACAGAAACCACTAATCATTAATTCAACAGCTTTTTCTAAAGAAAGACCTCTTTGTAAAAAGTAAAAAATTTGTTCTTCACCTATCTTTGAGGTCGATGCTTCATGTTCAAGCTTCGTTGTTGAATTTTGCACTGCAATAAATGGAAACGTATTTGCATTTGAAGAATTTCCGATTAATAAGGAATCACATTGTGAATAATTTCGCGCTCCAAGTGCTTTGTTTGTGACTTTAATTAATCCTCGATAACTATTTTTTGATTGACCTGCTGAAATTCCTTTTGAAATAACTTGACTTTTAGAATTTTTTCCAATATGGATCATTTTTGTACCAGTATCAGCTTGTTGATAATTGTTAGTTAAAGCGACAGAATAAAATTCTCCTTGTGATCGATCTCCAATTAAAACACAACTTGGATATTTCCATGTAATTGCTGATCCCGTTTCAACTTGGGTCCATGATATTTTTGCATTAGTTCCAGGACATAATCCTCGTTTTGTTACAAAATTATAGATTCCACCTTTACCAAACTCATTTCCTGCATACCAATTTTGCACAGTCGAATATTTAACATTCGCATTTTCCAAAGCAATAATTTCTACGATTGCAGCATGCAACTGATTTGTATCATATTGTGGAGCTGTACACCCTTCTAAATAATTAACTTTACTATTTTTTTCCGCAATAATTAAAGTACGTTCAAATTGCCCCGCCATTTGATCGTTTATTCTAAAATATGTTGAAAGATCCAAAGGACAAATTACATCTTGTGGTATATAACAAAAAGAGCCATCAGTAAAAACTGCAGAATTTAGAGCCGAAAAATAATTATCACCAATAGGTACAACTGATCCTAGATATTTTTCAATTAAATCACTGTATTCAACTACTGCTTCTGAAATTGAACAAAAGACGATTCCCTCTTTACTCAATTCTTCTTGAAATGTTGTTCCAATCGATACACTATCAAATACAGCATCAATCGCAACATTCGCTAATCGCTTCTGCTCTGTTAATGAGATACCTAATTTTTCAAATGTTTTTAATAATTCTGGATCAATTTCTTCTAAACTATTTAATTTTTTTTGTGATTTTGGGGCAGAATAATAAATAATATCTTGGTAGTTAATTTGAGGAAACTTCAGACAAGCCCATTCTGGCTGAGTCATTTTTTTCCAACGCTGATAAGCTTTTAAACGGAATTCTAATAAAAAACGTGGTTCCTTTTTTTTCTGCGAAATTAAATGAATCACTTGTTTATTTAAGCCTTTTTCAATAATATCCTTATCAATTTTAGTTGAAAAACCATATTGATAAGTTTTATTGACTAATTTAGTAATATTTGTATTTAAAACTTTATTTGAAGCATTAATCATAGACCATATATTTAAAAAAATAAGTACAATTACATATAGATGATTTCTAGTGAAAATCTTTCGAATATTAAGAATAGTTTCCATTATATATTATAAAAAACTTAATTTTAAGATTACTCTGTGCTAAAAATTTTTATAAAATTTATTCTTAAAAGTTATAATATTTATTAGTTATAAAACTATTTGGAAAGAACGTAAAACAGATTATAATTAATAATAAGGTTGTCAAATATTCAAATAAAAGTTCAACCAACAGAACTAGTTCAAAAATAAAATTAGTTAAATATCTATTATATATTGCCTTTTTATTCTAAGGAGAAATCAATGTCTCAATCTGTATCAGAACGGACTCGAATTAAAAGTGACCGTTACGAATCTGGTGTAATTCCTTACGCTAAAATGGGTTACTGGGATGCTTCATATGCGGTAAAAACTACTGATGTTTTAGCTTTATTCCGTATTACACCACAACCAGGTGTAGATCCAGTAGAAGCTGCTGCTGCAGTAGCTGGTGAATCTTCGACAGCAACTTGGACAGTTGTATGGACTGATTTATTAACAGCTTGTGACCGTTACCGTGCTAAAGCTTATCGTGTAGATCCAGTTCCAAATACACCTGATCAATACTTTGCGTTTATCGCATATGAGTGTGATTTATTTGAAGAAGGATCATTAGCTAACTTAACAGCTTCTATTATTGGTAACGTGTTTGGGTTTAAAGCTGTATCAGCTTTACGTTTAGAAGATATGCGTATTCCTCACTCATATTTAAAAACATTCCAAGGTCCAGCTACTGGTATTATCGTAGAGCGAGAACGTTTAAATAAATATGGTACACCATTATTAGGTGCAACGGTAAAACCAAAATTAGGTTTATCTGGTAGAAACTATGGTCGTGTAGTATATGAAGGTTTAAAAGGTGGTTTAGACTTCTTAAAAGATGATGAGAATATTAACTCACAACCATTTATGCGTTGGAGAGAAAGATTCTTAAACTGTATGGAAGGTATTAATCGTGCTTCTGCTGCTACTGGTGAAGTTAAAGGTTCATACTTAAACGTTACTGCTGCAACAATGGAAGAAGTATATAAACGTTCAGAATATGCTAAAGAAGTAGGTTCTATCGTTATCATGATTGATTTAGTAATGGGTTATACAGCAATTCAAAGTATTGCTTTATGGGCTCGTGAAAATGATATGCTATTACATTTACACCGTGCTGGTAACTCAACTTACGCACGTCAAAAAAATCATGGTATTAACTTCCGTGTGATTTGTAAATGGATGCGTATGTCTGGTGTAGATCATATTCATGCTGGTACTGTTGTAGGTAAATTAGAAGGTGATCCTTTAATGATTAAAGGTTTCTACGATACTTTACGTTTAACAAATTTAGATGTTAACTTACCTTATGGTTTATTCTTTGAAATGTCATGGGCTAGTTTACGTCGTTGTATGCCAGTTGCGTCTGGTGGTATCCACTGTGGTCAAATGCACCAATTAGTTCATTATTTAGGTGATGATGTAGTATTACAATTTGGTGGTGGTACAATTGGGCACCCTGATGGTATTCAAGCTGGTGCGACAGCTAACCGTGTTGCTTTAGAGGCAATGGTATTAGCACGTAACGAAGGTGCTGACTACTTTAGTCAAGAGGTTGGTCCACAAATTTTACGTAATGCGGCTAAAACATGTGGTCCTTTACAAACAGCTTTAGATTTATGGAAAGATATTAGTTTCAACTATACATCTACAGATACAGCTGATTTCGCTGCAACACCTACAGCAAACGTATAATAAATTACTTTTAAAAAATTAAAGGAGTATTTGAATAGTGAGACTTACACAAGGTTGTTTCTCTTTCTTACCAGATTTAACTGATCAACAAATTGAAAAACAAGTTACTTACGCAATCTCAAAAGGTTGGGCAATGAACGTTGAGTGGACAGATGATCCGCACCCACGTAATAATTACTGGGAATTATGGGGTTTACCATTATTCGATATTAAAGATCCTGCATCTGTAATGTTTGAATTACAAGAAGCTCGTAAAGCATGTGCCGCTGGTTATATTCGTATTAATGCATTTGATGCAAGCTACGGTGTTGAAAGTTGTGTTATGTCATTTATCGTTAACCGTCCAGCGAACGAACCTGGTTTCTATCTAGAACGTTCTGAAGGAAAAGGTCGTATGGTTAATTACACAATTAAATCATATAGTGTACAAGCGAACCCAGAAGGTGGTCGTTACTAATTTGGAGTAAACTTGATTTTAATCTAAAATTAAAACACTAAAACGATTAACTATAGGTATAATAAGACCTATAGTTAATCGTTTTCAATTTAGATAACATCATTTTAAAAAATAATCTTTAGATTTGAATTTTTAAAATGAGTCTAAAATACTATACAATAATTTATTAAATATAGTATGGTAAATATTATTTAAACAAAATCTTTTGTAAAAATAAGACAAAAATTTTGATAAGTAAACCTACTAACAAATATATTTTGGTTCATTTGTTTCTCCTCAATGTTATAGTGTAGAAAAACCAAGAAGATATTTTAATTGTGTGTTGGCTATTATTATAGACTCATAATCTAGTGAAATAAATTGTGGGAAGTTAAAATTTTTCAAAAAACAATTCTAAATTTGCCCTAACTGAAAAGCGAAACATATTTTAAAAACTCATTCTGATGATAAAATGATAATTAAATAAAACTTATATTAATAAATGAACCAGAAAAGATTCATTACTACTTTATTAGTGCCATGAAGTATGAAAATATTGTCGTTTATTTTAGTCAATTTCAATAGAATCATGAAGTAATAAAATCACTTCTAAAAACTTAGTAACAATAGATGACACTATTGAAATCCAAGTTGGTTCATTAATTATAGTTAACTATAGTACAGGCATTAATTATCACGAGAATAAATCTTTAAGTTCTATGTTCAGATGTAACTTAACCTTTTAATATTAAAATATTAAATTCCGATCTTTTTGAATACCAATAAACAAAGCTACTTTTATATATGCTACTATCTAACCGTTAGAGTTAATAAGTTCACGATTCAGTTGTCTTAATTAAGCTATGGTAAATTTTTGGAATAGTGCTTACTCTTTTCTAAGCAAGTGTTCATTTTGATTATCAATTTTGCAGATAGATGTCCTACCCCCTTATTTACAGGTAAATAAATACCTTTGAACTTTAAAAGAGTTTGGAAGAACGATATTTTTTTATTCTATCAATCATAGCTATTAATCAGAGACCCATTCTATAATCTGATTTAGATACTACAATATTCAATGATCATGGTTAACCTGTTAAATAATTAGTTTTTTCAGTATTACACTATACAATTTCATAACTCAGTAATATTTGAGATTAACTTGAAAATTTGACCGTAATATTTTACCATATTTTTCATAATAACTATTGCAAATGCTTTTAGTTACAATATGAGCCCAATTTTTTTAAAGTTCATCCAATTTATTGTCAATTTTAGTTAGTCTAACTCGATTTTTAAACTCTACATCAATTTGATAATGAAAAATCCATATTTTTTCACTTGTTTCTATTTAAAAAGTAAAATCTGGAAGAGAGATTTTACTTGTTACCCTTAATAGGTTCAACTTCAAGATTTACTAAGGAATTCTAAATTTGTGTGAATAAAAAAAATGCTTGCAGTAATTCCTTGTCAATTAAATGTAAAAACCTTTCAAATTATCTATACATAAACTAAAAATTAAATATTACATCTAATAATGTGAATGCGAAGTTTGATGAATTATTAATTTTATAATTCATCAGAAATTTTTATTAATAATTCATCTGGTAAAGTACATTATCTTCATGGTCTATAAAATCTTATATAATTTTTTATAATCATGTGACATTTACTTTTTCATAGAAAAATGTTAAAATGGCTACCAAAAATAAAATAAACTGCTTACATTTTTTACCATCTAATATTTTTGATCAATTTTTTCTTCTAAAAACAAATTTTTATACAATAATATCCTTTTTATGGTTTTAATGTGATCTGAGTTAATTTTTGGCTATTTGAATGAGTTTATCAGCGGCTGCTACTAAACTTGTACTTGAATATCATATATACTTAACTACCGTATCCACACTTTCAAACTAAATTGATTAGACAAACGTACTTCCAATTGCAACTTTAGGACCAAGATTAACCAGAATTAGTTCTAAAATTGATATAGGTAGGGAATCAATTGCCACACCTTTTTTATTTAAGGCTTTTTCTATTGAATCATTAACTGAATTCTTTAAGTTCGTTAGTTCATCATTTAGTTTTCTCTTTGTTTGCTTATCTGTGATTTTCCATGAAGAAAGTTAATTGTAGGTATTAAATTCGCAACAAAAGAAGCTTCAATAAACTTTTTATTTAAAAATTTACTATCAATAGTTGCTAAATGAAAGGACGCTCTTTAACAAATTTAAAACATACCTGGTTTGTAATTATGATTTTTTTGAAACTTTTTTTCGTCAAAGTTTTTAAAAAAGGTTTGTAAACAATATAAACTACCCTATTACGAATTAAGTGTAACATGAGTAGTCGAGTTAACGCGTAAATTTTTAAAGGACTTTCGGTAATTTTGAGAACCAGTTCCAGCTGGAATTAAATGGCCAATAATGATATTTTCTTTTAACCCTCGTAACCAATCAATCCGTCCTTCGATTGCAGACCTTGTCAATACACGTGTTGTTTCTTGAAAACTAGCTGCTGAAATAAAACTTGGGTTATTTAAAGCTGCTTTTGTAATTCCAAGTAATAGCGGAATATAATAAGCTGTTTGCTTTTTCTCAGATTTTATAATTTGATTAATATACTCAATATGATATAAATCAATAACTTCTCTACGTGAAAGGGGTGTGTCACCTTCATAAGTAATTAAAACTTTTGTTGTTAATTGTTTAACAATAATTTCTAAATGTTTGTCATTAATTATAACACCTTGTGATTGATAAACAGACTGAACAGCATTTAAAATGAATAATTGAACTTTTTTAAAACTTTTATAACTGCCTTCATAATTATCAACTAATCGCATTGTTCTAAATGATTTTGTTTTATCACATAAAAATAATTTTGCTAAACCATAATAATGAAAATAAACTTTCAATAATTTATGGGGATTAATTTTATTATTTTCAATGAGAGTTGTTGCTAATTTTCGGAATTCAAAATTTGTATCTAAACTAGTTTTTTTAATCAGTAAACCTTTTTTTTGACTGATTGGTAGTCGTTTATTTCCAGTATTTTTTTTACGTGCTTCTAAAATTTCTTCAATTCGTGGTAAACCTTGAACAATATCCCCAGTAATTTCTTTTTCTAAATTTAATAAACCAATAGTTTTTCCCGCTTCAATAAATTCTGTGTTTTTACAAAATACACTATTAACTTCTTGTTCAAAATAATCTTCCGTTATCGAATATAATCCGACAGATTTCGTTGCTTTAATAAAGGGTTGTTCTAAAAATTTAACAAGTACTAATTGACAACCAGTTTTTCTTACATTATTTTGTCTATTTACATTAGATGTTAAATAAGAGCTTTGTAATAATAATGTCCGATCCATCTTTTTATTTAATAATTTTTTTAAATTATTTGAGCGATAGAATTGATTTGGTTTTAATTTTGATTTTGTTTCAACAATTGAGAATTTTTTAAAAAATTGAGGCGATAAACAACTATATAATTTTCCATGGTTTTTAAAAAATAGTTTTGAAAATTCTATTTTCATATCAATCAGTGAGTTTTGAAAATTCGAAGATATTGCTGGCCTTCTTAACGACAAATTAAAAATATTATAATAATTTAGTCTAAGATTTCGATTACTTTCAAAGGTAGTTTTGACTCTATTTGATGGAATAATCTTATATTGTAAATTTAATCTTGACCGAACTTTGTTATTATTATCACAGTTTGGGAAGAAATAAGGACGTCCTAATTGGATGGTTACAAATTTATTATTTCTAATAATAATTTTTCCAGTTTTTGCTAAATCAGATTTTGAACTAATAAAATCATTTAATTTTTTATTTGGAACTTCTTCTGTTTTTAAATTTAGACAATCTTTGTTTGAAATTAAGAAAATTTGTTTCGTAATTTGATTTCTTGTTTTAAATTTGACAATTTCTAATGAATTTTTTGTAATAGATTCTAAATATCCTAATGTAGTATAGTTACTTAAAAATTGATTTTGTTGGATTAAAAAACAGGCTTCAATATTTTTATATCGTAAATTGGGTGAAATATAATTATTTAACGAAATTTTTTCAATAACATAAAAATAAGTTTTATTTAATTTTTTAACACTTGATAATTGAAAAATTATATTATTATTTGTTAAATGACTTGTTTTAAATCGCAGAAATGTTGAAATCAAACTTAAATTTTTAACACCTAGAATTGATTGGCTTGATTTATAAGAATAGACAGATTTCGAACATAAACTAAACAATTCTTCGTTTTCAACATTTAAATCCAAACCCATCGTTTGAGGAAATTCATAAATTTGAATCGGTCGAATTAATAATTGATCCGTTACTTTTCCAATGAGATGTTCACAAAATGATAATTCTTTAACAATAATATGATCTAAAATAACTTCTCCGGGGTAATAAATTTTTTTTGCTAAGTTTTTAAATTTTTTTCCCTTATAAACTAACCCCGATTTAATAGAAATGGTTTTAATTAAATTATTTTTTTGAAAAAGTGTTACTAAGCCAGAAGTTTTAGAATATAAGCCAGGAAGTAATTCAAAACCTTCTGAAATAAAATCTCCATGCTCAACAAATACAATATTTGGTTCACAATTAACTTGATATGTTTCTTCTCCTAGCCACGTGATAGTTTTGTGGTGAAGTTTTTGGTTATATCTTGTCTCGAATTTTAGAGCATAAAGATATTTTAGAATATTCCTTTCTTTTTTTTCTAAATTTTTAGAATCATAATATATAGTTCCCCCAGTTAATGTCTGAAAATTATTCGTTATCAATAAACCACAATCTTCATTTCGATTTAAAGTTAAATATTTTTTAGAATCACGTTTATTGATTCGAAGTAAATATTGAAATCGATTTAAATTTAAAATGTGGGTCTTTTGTAAATAGGGTACAGTTAGCTTTTGTAAAGTGGTATTTCTTAAAATGTATTTTTGGTTTTTAATTTTAATTAACTTTTGTGATAAATTTCGTTTATTATTTATAAATTGTACCGAAGCTTTATAATGATTCACAATTTTTGTTCGAAAAATATAACTTGAATTATTTAATTTTAAATCAGAATAAATATTTAAAAAGGCATTTATAGGGCTATTATATAATTGTCCAGATAAAATCCAAATTAGTTTATTATTATTTAAAATATTAATCTTTTGTTTAAGTTTAGGAATAAAAATTTCTCCACATGCATTACTTAAAATCGGTTTTATCTCTGTTGTAATTTGTTTATTACGATTAATAAGTTCCCCAATAACAGTATCTTTTATAATATACTGATTATTTTTTGGGAATAAAATTGTATTTCGCAAAACCTCAATCGAAACAAGATTTTTTGTTTTATCCTCAGGAACTAAAACAACTGACCCTGAATTTTTTGTAACTAAAACATCTTCTCCTCGATTCGTTCTTAGGACAACAGTTTTCAAAATATTATAGAATTGAATAATTCCGTTTAATGGGCTAATAAGTTGTTGCCGCGCTTCCGATGTAAAAATTCCCCCAGTGTGAAATGTTCTCATCGTCAGCTGTGTTCCCGGTTCTCCGATAGATTGACCAGCTAAAATTCCTACTGCCTCACCAACATCAACTAAATTTTCATTAGCTAAATCCCATCCATAACATTTCTGACAAACTGCTCTATATAAATTACAAGTTAAAGGTGAGCGAATATAAAATTGTTTTATATTCTTCGTCTGAAATTTTTTAATTAATTGTGAAGTTATGTGAGTATTTTTGCTACTAATTAGTTCGTGTGTTTTAGGATCAAAAACACTGTGGCTTAAAACACGCCCAATGATTTGGTCATAATTTGATGAGTTTGTTGCAAAAGAAAATAAAAACGAATGCGTTGTTCCACAATCTTTCTCACGAATTAAAATATCTTGTGCAACATCAATTAAACGTCGAGTTAAATAACCAGAATTAGCCGTTTTTAAGGCCGTATCAACAATTCCTTTACGAGCTCCATAGCCTGACATTAAATAATCAGTAATAGTCAATCCTTCACGGAAGTTCTTTTTTATAGGTAAATTCATAATTTGTCCACTTGGGTCTGACATTAACCCTCGCATACCTACTAATTGTCGAACTTGAGATAAGTTACCGCGTGCCCCCGAAAATGCCATAATATAGACAGAGTTTAAAGGATCGTAATTTTTAAAATAATAAATAATTTGATCTTTTAAAGATTCACTAGTTAAACTCCAAGTATCAATAATTTTTTGAAACCGTTCAATTTGTGTAATTTTTCCTTTTAAATAAATTTTTTCAGCATTCTGAATTTCTTGATTTGACTTATCTAACATTAAATTTTTAACAAATGGAACTTTTAAATCTTCAACACTAATTGATATCCCTGCTTGTGTAGCATACTTAAATCCTAAATATTTTAATTCATCAGCTAATGAACAAGCTTGCATAGAATCATAATTAGTAAAGCTCCATGCTAAGAGTTGACGTAATTGTTTTTTACCAATTAAATCATTTTGATAAATATAGTTTTTCATAAAATAGATGTAATCCTTATCTTTTTGTAATTTATAAAAAATTTAAAGCTTTTTGAATTGTATAATTTAATAAAACTCGTCCCGTTGTAGTTTTTACATATTGAACAATAATTTCATCTGCTTTTGTCTTTCTAATTTGCAGATTATCATAATAATGAATAGTACTCTCATCCTCTAATTTAGTTATCTTAATCAAATTAGATAATTGTTGGTTTGGCTCTTTATAACGTACCCAAATCGAGCTATGAATTTCAATTTTATTTTGATTATATGCCAAAAGTACATCTTCTAAACTTGCGAAATAATGTGTAGAACCTAGTAAACCCTTGATATTATTAATAGTTAAATAATAACATCCTAAAACCATATCTTGACTAGGCATAATAATGGGCTCACCACTTGCAGGTGATAGAAAATTATAAGGGGCTAACATTAACATATAACATTCGGCTTGAGCATTCAAAGATAATGGAATATGCACAGCCATTTGATCCCCATCGAAATCAGCATTAAATGCTGAACAAACAAGAGGATGTAATTTAATCGCACGACCAACAACTAAGATTGGTTCAAATGCTTGAATACCTAATCTATGTAATGTTGGTGCACGATTTAAAAAGATTGGATGATTAGCTAAAATTTTTTCTAAAACTGGTTCAACAACGAGCTCATTTTGTTGAATTAAATTTTTGGCTATCTTCATATTATTTGCTAAACCTTGATTAATTAACTCACGAATAATAAAAGGTTGAAATAATTCAATTGCCATTTCATAAGGTAAGCCACATTGGTTTAGTTTTAAACTGGGACCTACGACAATAACAGATCGACCTGAATAGTCAACGCGCTTTCCTAGTAAATTTTGCCGAAACCGACCATGTTTTCCTTTTATAATATCTGATAAAGATTTTAAAGGTCGATTATTTGCACTTAATGCAATTTTTCCTCGTTTCCCATTATCAATTAATGTATCAACTGCTTCTTGTAAAAGCCGTTTCTCATTTCGAATAATTAATTGAGGTGCATCAATTTCAAGTAATCTCAGTAAGCGATTGTTTCGAGTAATAATACGGCGATATAATTCGTTTAAATCAGAAGTTGCAAATCTACCTCCTTCTAATTGAATCATTGGCCGTAAAGCAGGAGGAATAACAGGTAAAATGGATAAAATCATCCACGATGGACGTGAACTAGTACCAATTAAATTCTCTAAAATACGTATACGCTTAATTGCTTGTTCCCGGATTTTGTAAATTCTTTGTTGTTCCCATTTTCGGAACCATTTTGACTCATCATATAGCTCATCTTCTTTATTTAAAACTTTGGTACAAACTAAGACAAACGAGCGAGTTCGAAAAATTTCTGATTTTAAATTTAATTTTTCTAACTCTTTCTTAATTAATGGAGCACCAATTAAGAAATTTGGTGTTGAACGTAATAAATATTTGGGGGTATTATAACGTCGGTTTTGGGGTTTAGGATAAGGTTTTAAAGGATATCCACTATAACCTAAGTCTCGACTTCTTCTATATTGTTGTAAATCCCAATGTAAACCATAAAAAGAAATTTCATCTTCAGCAATAAAATATGCTAAAGATGCTAATTTGATTCTTTTAATTCTTTCATCCCATAAATCTACAATAGTAGAGGGGGTTAATTTTAACCCATCACATTTTTTACAAGCTTCAGAATGACCAGTATAAGTTGTTTGAAGTTGTTTTTCTGATTCTTCAACCTCTAATAATAATGCAATAAAATTTGGACGACTATTAATATACCAAACATGAGTTACAGGATAAATTAAGTTAATATATCCCATTCGATGGCGTCTTACTCTAGATTCAGTTAATTCTACACCACAACGTTCGCAGATTAAGCCTTCATAGCGAACTCGCTTATATTTACCACAAGCACATTCTAAACTTTTACTGGGACCGAAAATTCTTTCACAGAATAAACCATCCATTTCTGGTTTGAATGTTCGATAATTAATTGTTTCTGATTTTTGTACTTCTCCAACAAACTGACCATTTGGTAATTTGCGATTTGCCCATTGTAAAATACGAAATGGCGAAGCCAATTTGATTTTAATATAATTAAAGTCTTTTATAGATTTTCTCATAATTATTTAGAATGAAATATCATTTATATTTGAAGTTGGTGAAAATGTTTTTGAGGCTGGATTATATTTTTCAATTAAATTTACCTCAATTTCATATCTTTTTGAAGAATTAAATCGTTCAATTTTATATGTACTCATATCTAAACCAATTGATCGTAATTCTTGTAATAAAACTTTAAATGATTCTGGAATTCCAAATTGTGGAATTTGCTGACCTTTAACAATAGCATTCAACGTTTCATTTCTACCTTGCATATCATCTGATTTAATAGTTAGCAATTCTTTTAATGTAAAAGCAGCACCAAATCCTTCTAACGCCCAGACTTCCATTTCTCCAAACCGCTGCCCACCATGTTGAGCTTTTCCACGTAAAGGTTGTTGAGTTATTAAAGAGTATGGTCCAGTCGCACGAGCATGCATTTTATCATCGACCAAGTGAATTAATTTTAACATATAAGCATTTCCAATAGTAATTGGATTTTCAAATTCTTTTCCTGTTCGACCATCAACTAATATTATTTTACCAGGAGTATAAGGATTAAATAACCAACTTTCATTTCGTTTTATAGAGGCTTGTCGAAGTTTCTTATTAATTAAAATTCTTGACATTTCTAAACCATACATTTCGTCAAATGGTAAGATTTTAAAACGAGAATTCAATTTATCACCCGCAAAACCCAATAAACATTCATAAAGTTGACCTACATTCATTCGTGATGGGACACCTAATGGGTTTAAAATAATATCAACTGGAGTTCCATCAGGTAAGAATGGCATGTCTTGACGTGGTAAAATCCGTGAAATTATTCCTTTATTTCCATGTCGACCAGCAATTTTATCTCCAACTTGAATTTTCCGAATCTGAGCAATAAAAATATAAATTTTTTCAAATTTATACGTTAATTTCGTTCGTCGATTGAAAGTAACCGTTTCAATCACTCGACCATATTCACCATCTGGCATACGATAAGAGTTGTCTTTAACTCCTTTTGCCTTTGCACCAAAAATTGCCCGTAATAACTTAGATTCTGGCAATTGCTCTGAAGTATTATTTGAAATAACCTTCCCAACTAAAATATCACCCGGCTTTACGAACGTTCCAACTGTAACAATTCCATCATCGTTTAAATGCTTTATTTCTGAAAGACTTAAATTTGGAATCATTTTCATGGTTTGTTCGGACATTTCAGAATTTCGATCAATTTCAATTTTATACCGTTCAATATGAATTGAAGTAAAAACGTCATCATAAACTAAACGCTCACTTATTAAAATCGCATCTTCAAAATTATACCCTTGCCAAGGCATATAGGCAACTAAAACGTTTTGCCCTAATGACAACTCACTACTCGTTATTGCTGGTCCATCACTTATAATTTGACCAGATTGAATTTTTTCACCTTTCCAAACAATAGGGCGGTGATTAATACAAGTTTGCTGATTTGAGCGTAAATATTTTTGTAGTTTATAAATTATTTTTTTTCCACTTTTATCTTTAATTATAATTTTGTTTGCTGTTACAGAACTTACAATACCTGAAACCTGTGCACTTAAGATCATTCCAGAGTCAATTGCAATTTGATTTTCTAACCCAGTTCCAACAATTGGCTTTTGAGGAAAAATTAAAGGAACTGATTGACGTTGCATATTTGAACCCATTAAAGCTCGATTAGCATCATCATGTTCAAAAAATGGAATCAAAGAAGCTGCTACAGAAACAACTTGAACTGTTGAAATTGCAATAAAGTCGACTTCAGATGGGGGAACATTTATAAAATCTTGTTTGTACCTAACAGGAATAATATTTTTTTTTAAATAATTTTGATCATTGGTTGAAAGATCTGCTGGAGCAATTTTATATGAATCTTCAATATCAGCGGTTAAATAAATTGGATTTCCTGTCTTAATAACTTTTCCGTTTATAACACGCCAAAAGGGTGTTTCTAAAAATCCAAGTTTATTAACTCTTGCACATGTAGTTAAGGAAGCAATTAACCCAACATTTTGACCTTCAGGTGTTTCAATTGGACAAATTCGTCCATAATGACTAGGGTGAATATCACGAACAGCAAAACTGATTCGATCACGATCAAACCCACCAGGACCTAGTCCACTAATACGACGACGATGTGTTAATGATGATAATGGGTTTGTTTGGTCTAAATATTGTGATAATTGACTTGATCCAAAAAATTCTCGAATTGTTGCATTAACAATATTAAAGCTTAAGAGATAACCTGAATCAATTTTATTTGTTTGATTTCTTAATTTTCGAACTAATCGTTGGAATCCAATTCTAAATAAATTTTGTAATAATTCTCCTACAGAACGAACTCGCCGATTTTTTAAATGATCAATATCATCTTGAACAGTTTTTGAGATTGTTATGTTAATCAATTTATCAATAATTGCAAAAAGATCTTCATATGTAATCACTTGCAAACGTTCAGTAATATTCAAATTCAACCTGTTATTTAATTTTAGCCTTCCAACTCGACCTATACGGTAGTAATTTGGGTCAAATATTCTGGAAAATTCAGAAATATTTTTAAAATACTCAATTTCTAAATTAAATCTTGAAATAGGTTGCTGTGATAAAATGGAATTCACTAACAACGGTTTATCAAAATAAAAGAAATCAGCATATTGTAGATTTTGATAAATTTCTAAATGGGTTAATCCCATCTCTTGAAGTAAACTTAGAATTGGTTTATGGTTAATTTTATCTAATTGAATCGTAACTTCATCTTCTTGATTTTTTATTGGGTATTTATAAGCATTAATTTTTGTATTTTTTTGAAAACCAAACCGAATCCATGAACCATATTCTGGAATTAAAGTAGCCGTATAAAGATCTTTCTCACTATACTTTTTATGGTACCTTGTCTTAATTTCATGATCTTTTCTATATAATAGTAATTGAGTCTTTGTCTTTAAGTATTTATGACGTTCGGGTCTATCTATAAGTTTAGTTTTTCCAAAAATGTATTTTAACTGATCTTTTAAACTAATAGAAAAATAAATTGTTGGTTGAAAGTTCGAAAACTCAGTTACTTCATTAAGCTCAGTCAAAGTTGTTAAGGTTCTATTTATTTTTCGTGTTAAAAATAGAAACTTATCAAATTTTTGAAACCAACTTTTTGATTGTTTTGTAAGGACGATAATTTTATAATTTAAGTTGAGTTGAATTGACGTTTGTGATTTATAGATTAATCCATCATATGCTTTAAAAATTTTTCGAATATAAAGTTCAGGGTCTTGAAAATCGGATAATAAAATTGAATGGATAATCTTATTTTTAAAATTTGCTGGTAATAATAATTGACATTTTACCAAAAGTTTTAATAAAAATTGAAAATATTTTAATAAAACAAGTAATTTATTTCTATGTAAATTGTTCTCAGCAATATTAATATTGGGTTTTGAATGTAACCATTTCAAAAAAAATTGAATTAATTTTGTTTTTGAACTTGATGTTAATCTTTTAGAAACATAACGATAAAATTTAAAATATTCGAAGAATAGCGTTGAAGAGTTCTTGGTTGTTTCTTTTAAAGATTTGATTGAATAATAATAGATTAGGTTTTTATCCCAATTTGGAATAAGCTTTTTTTGACGTTTTATTTTATCATATGTTGCTACAGGGATTGAGAAAAATAAATCGAATTCTGAAATAAAAGCTTCACCCGAGGGTAAAAATGATCGCAATTTATTGATATCTGTTGATAATTTTCGTCGAAATTGATTTTGACGCTTCTGATTCTTATTTTTTTCAAAATAAATTCCTGGACTGCGAATAATTTGACTAACAACGATTCGTTCACAACCGTTTATGATAAATGTTGCATATGTCGTCATTAACGGTAAGGTGACAATTGGAAATTGCGTTTGATAACAGATATTATTATTTAATTTACTTCGAACCTCGATAGGAATAACTAGTTGCGCCCTATAATTCCCACTATATTTTCTTGCAATAGATAAACTATAAGGTGGTTTTATTAAACTATACTCATCTCCAAATATTAAATATTCAGTGTTTTGACTAAAATCATAGATTTTAGAGAATAATGTCAATTCTTCATTTAAACCTTGGCTAATAAACCAACAAAAGCTTACTCTTTGCATTGCTAAGAAATCTGGAAGAGCATTAATATAATTCATACTTGGCGTCATCATAATTTCGATTAGTGGGTTACATATATTAAATTATATTCATATCGGTTTCTCATACGAAATACTTAAATTTTATTAATAAATGAAAGACTAAAAAGTACTTTCAATTTTTTTCTCTTTCGTTTATTAATAAAATTTAAAAATTAACCTAAATTTTTTTTAAATGCGATGCTAATTTTGATTTTTTACGCGCTACCATATTTTTATGAAAAATATTTTTTTTCGCTCCTTTATCTAACATACTATAAACTGAACTTAAGATTTCATCTACTTTTTTTTTATCTTCTAAGTTCTTTGATATCTTATAAACTTCTAAATTTTTAAAAAAAAGTTTAATTAAAGTTCGAACTGAAGTTTTATAATATTTATTTTGTAATCTATTTCGTTTATTAATATCAATACGTTTTCGTGATGATTTAGTATTCGCCATATTGTTAAAAATTTTAATAATTATTTACAAATTAATGTTTCTTTTAATATAGTATATTTAAATAAAAAATTAAAGTTTTTAATAAAAAATTTTTTATCAGAAGCTTAACCCTTGATAAGATAAAAATTTTTAGGCAATATATTAATTAAAATTATTAAATTTACATTTCTATGGCAAAAAATAAAGGCACCCGAATTTTAATTACAGTAGAATGTACAGAATGTCGTTCAAATTTAAATAAACGTTCTGTTGGTGTTTCGCGGTATCATACACAAAAAAATCGTCGCAACAACCCAGAACGATTAGAATTAAAAAAATATTGTCCAAATTGTAACCGACCAACAGTCCACAAGGAAATAAAATAAATTATTATGATATCAAAAAAACAAAAAACATCTCCCATCAGTTTAAATCAGAAGATTGATTATAAAGATATTGATCTTTTACGCTTATTTGTAACTGAACAGGGTAAAATACTTCCGCGCCGTGCAACAGGTGTTACTGTTCAACAACAACGAAAATTAGCAAAAGCAATAAAACGAGCAAGAATGTTATCATTATTTTCATTTGTTGCTTCTAATTCAATTTAAACCTAAAAGAGTTATTATTTATTTCAATATATAAGATAATAACTCTTTTTATAATTTAATTTATAAGGAGAAGATATGGGAAACTTTATTGATAAAACATTTACAGTAATTGCTGATATCTTATTAAAAGTCTTACCTGCAAGTAAGCAAGAAAAACAAGCTTTTTCTTATTATCGAGCTGGAATGGCTGCACAAGGTAAAGGCCGTTATGCTGAAGCATTACAGAATTATTATGAAGCTCTTCAAGTTGAAGAAGACCCATATGATCGAAGTTATACTTTGTATAACATTGGATTAATTTATGGAGATACAGGAAAATATTCTCAAGCATTAGAATTTTATCACCAATCATTAGCTTTAAATTCGAATCTTCCTCAAGCTTTAAATAATATTGCTGTGATTTATCATTCACAAGCTTTACGCGCTCAAACTTTAGAAGAAGATGAATATATTGAGTTATCGAAAGAATTATTTGACAAAGCAGCTCAATATTGGATCCAAGCTCTAAAACTAGCTCCAGATAATTACCCAGGAGCTCGAAATTGGTTAAAAGTTACAGGTCGATTGCGTGAAAGAAATTAACAAAATGATAATTATAGTCGAGAATTTTCTAGAATTTGTTGTACAATAGTAGTTGATTATTAAATTTATTAGTCTTTAAACTGGCAAGTAAAATTTTGAAAGTATATTTATTTAAAAATATTTTAATATGTTAAATCAAAATGGTAAAAACTAATTTAAATAAAGGTTACGTTAGTCAAATTATTGGTCCTGTATTAGATATTGAATTTCCAGATGGAATTTTACCTCCTATTTATAGTGCAATTAAAATTGACTTAGAAGATGGTAGTTCAACAATCGTTGAAGTTCAACAATTATTAGGTGACAATAAAGTTCGTGCCGTATCAATGCGTTCAACAGATGGTTTAAAACGTGGTGTTGAAGCAATTGATTTAGGCGTACCAATTAGTGTTCCTGTTGGGACTCCAACATTAGGCCGAATTTTTAATGTAATTGGTGAACCAGTTGATGAACAAGGCGATGTTACATCTGATGAAACTTTACCAATTCACCGTGAAGCACCTGCATTTACAGAATTAGAAACAAAACCATCAATTTTTGAAACAGGAATTAAAGTTGTTGATTTATTAGCACCATATCGTCGTGGTGGAAAAATTGGTTTATTTGGTGGTGCCGGTGTAGGTAAAACTGTTTTAATTATGGAATTAATTAATAACATTGCTAAAGCACACGGTGGTGTGTCTGTATTTGGTGGGGTAGGAGAACGAACACGTGAAGGAAATGACTTATATGAAGAAATGAAAGAATCAGGCGTAATTAATGAAAGTAATTTTGCCGAATCAAAAGTAGCTTTAGTTTACGGTCAAATGAATGAACCTCCAGGGGCTCGTATGCGTGTTGGTTTAACAGCCTTAACTATGGCTGAATATTTCCGTGATGTTAATAAACAGGATGTATTATTATTTATTGATAATATTTTCCGATTTACACAAGCTGGATCAGAAGTGTCTGCATTATTAGGACGTATGCCATCAGCTGTAGGTTATCAACCAACATTAGCTACAGAAATGGGAGCTTTACAAGAACGTATTACTTCAACAACGCAAGGTTCAATTACTTCAATTCAAGCTGTTTATGTACCTGCAGATGATTTAACAGATCCTGCTCCAGCAACTACATTTGCACATTTAGATGCTACAACAGTATTATCACGAAACTTGGCTGCTAAAGGTATTTACCCTGCTGTAGATCCTTTGGATTCAACATCAACAATGTTACAACCAGGAATTGTAAGTGAAACACATTATGAGATTGCAGAATCTGTAAAAGAAACATTACAACGTTATAAAGAATTACAAGATATTATTGCAATTTTAGGGATTGATGAACTATCTGAAGAAGATCGTTTAACAGTTGCTCGTGCAAGAAAAGTTGAACGATTTTTATCACAACCATTCTTTGTTGCAGAGATTTTTACAGGATCGCCTGGAAAATATGTAAGTTTAGAGGAAACCATTAAAGGTTTTACAATGGTTTTAGGTGGGGAGTTAGATGATTTACCAGAGCAATCCTTCTATCTAGTAGGTAATATCGATGAAGCGATTGCGAAAGCAGAAACTCTAAAATAAGGAGTCACAAATATGGTTATGAACATTCGCGTTCTTACCCCGGATAGAGTAATTTGTTCAACAACAGCAGATGAAGTAATTTTACCAGGTTTGACTGGTCAAGTTGGGGTATTAGATGGTCATGCAGCATTAATTACAGCTTTAGACACAGGGTTGTTACGTATAAAGTTGAATGAAAAATGGACTCCTATTATTTTATGTGGGGGTTTAGCTGAAATTGATCGTAATCGAGTAACAGTTTTAGTAAATGATGTAGAAGAATTAATTGACGTTGAGTTAAGCAATGCGACAAAAGAATTAGAAAAAGCAACTATCGCAGTTGAAAAAGCTGAAACAAGTAAAGCACGGTTAGATGCTTCAGTTGAATTAAAAAAAGCAACTGCAAGATTAGAAGCAATTAATTATTTATCTTAATTTACTTTGTTTTTTTGATTCTAAGTAGTTTGCTAGACTAATTCGAGCATTTAAAACTTTTTTACAAAAGAAGTTTTAAATGCTCAAATTTATAATTATAAATTTTTAGATTAGTATAAATAAATTTTTTCTATGATAACTAATCCTAACTTTAATTTTACTCTCAATTCTAGTACAACACTAGAGTTACCTTTTTCAGAACATCTGGAGGAATTACGACAACGGGTTTTTCTTGTATTTGGAACAATTTTATTCTTAACTTGTTTTGCGTTTATTGAAGTAAAAAGTTTAGTTAAAATTTTAGAACTACCAATCAATAATGTAAAATTTTTTCAAGTTGCACCTGGAGAATATTTTATCTCGACAATTAAAATATCTTTTTATACAGGATTATTATTTTCAAGTCCATTTATAATTAGTCAACTGATTTTATTTTTATTGCCTGGCTTAACGAAAAAAGAAACTAAAGTTGTTTTACCACTATTAGTGAGTTCGTTAATTTTATTCGGATTTGGTTTAGCTTTTTCTTACTACACATTAATTCCAGCTGCTTTAAATTTTTTTTTAAATTATAGTGAAGATGTTCTTGAACCATTTTGGTCATTTGATCAATATTTTGAGTTCATTCTCGTTCTATTTTATAGCACTGGATTAGCCTTCCAAATCCCAATTCTTCAAATTTTATTAGGGTTATTAAATATTGTTTCACCAAAACAAATGTTAAATGCATGGCGGTATGTTATTTTATTTTCAACTGTACTTGGTGCAATTTTAACACCCTCAACTGATCCTTTAACACAGCTATTATTATCTGTTGCAATATTATTATTATATTTTTCAGGATTAGGTATCTTGTTTTTAATAAAAAATTAATTTATATAGAAATCTATACTTAACAAGTATTTACAATATGGCAATTAACAAGTTTTTTAAAAGTCTTTTATTTGCTTTAACAATTGGTGTAAGTGTTTTTAGTTTGGATATTCCAAATTCATTCGCATATCCAGTTTTTGCCCAACAAAATTACTCTAACCCACGTGCGGCAAATGGTAAATTAGCATGTGCTAATTGTCATTTAAATCAAAAAGCGATTGAGATTGAAGCACCGCAAGCAGTTTTGCCAAATTCTGTTTTTGAAGTAGAAATTAAAGTACCATACGATACTACTAAACAACAAATTGGAGCTAATGGGAAAAAAGCAGATTTAAATGTTGGTGGGATTTTAATTTTACCAAAAGGGTTCAAATTAGCTGCAAAAAACCAAATTTCACCAGAAGTAAAAGCAAAAAATAAAGGTGTTTTTATTTCTCCTTACAGCACTGAATTTGATAACATTTTTGTAGTTGGACCAATTGCTGGTAAGAAACATCAAGAATTAATTTTCCCAGTAGTTGCACCTGATCCAGAAAAAAACTCGGATGTAAAATATTTATCATATCCATTTTATGCTGGAGGAAATCGAGGTCGTGGACAAGTTTATCCGACTGGTGAGAAAAGTAATATGAATGTATTTGGCGCTAGTCAAGCTGGTCAAATTACGGAAATTACAACTGCAGAAAAAGGTGATACAACAGTTGTAATTATTAACTCAAGCGGTAATCAGACTTCACAAGTTATTCCAGCAGGACTAACTTTAATTGCTAAAGTAGGTGATATTGTTCAAGTTGATCAAGCATTAAATTTAGACCCAAATGCTGGTGGATTTGGACAAGAAGAATCTGAAATTGTATTACAAGATCCGTTACGAATTATTGGATATCTTATTTTCTGTTTATGTGCTTTAATGACACAAATCTTATTAGTTTTAAAGAAAAAACAATTTGAAAAAGTACAAGCAGCTGAATTAAATTTCTAATTTTTATTTATAAAAGAAAGTTGAAATATTTGATTTCAACTTTCTTTTAATAAATTTTAAATTAGTATAATTCATCTTCTTGGTGTACTAAAATTGTACAATCTGATTTTGGATAGGCGATACATGTTAATACAAAACCTGATTCTACTTGATCATCATCTAAAAATGTTTGTTCTGATTGATCAATTTCACCAGCTGTTACTTTACCAGCACATGTTGAACAAGCACCAGCGCGACATGAATATGGTAATTCAATTCCTTGTTCTTCTGCTGCATCTAAAACAAATACATCATCATTACAGTCAATTGTTGTATCGATATCGTGTTCTTCGCTTAATAACGTCACTTTATAAGTAACCATATAACTCCTTATTTTAAATAAACATAAAGTAAACTTTTGACAATATTTACAGTACTACTTTACTACTTTATATTATACTACGGAAATTTCGTACAAATCAATATTTTTTAATTAATTTTATTTATTATTAAAAATGATTTAATTAAAAGTTTGTTTCAAACGACTAGCTTTTCCTTTTAATGAACGTAAATAATATAATTTTGATCGACGAACTTTTGATGATCTTAAAACTACAATTGACTCAACTTTCGGAGAATGAATTAAAAAAATTCTTTCTACTCCAATTCCTTGTAAAGTCTTACGAACGGTAATTGTTGTATTAATCGAACTATTTTTTTTAGCAATAATTGTTCCTTCATAAAATTGTGTTCGTTCTTTATTTCCTTCAATAATTTTAATACCTAATTTAACATTATCACCAATTCTTAGAATTGGTAGATTCTCTTTTAGGAATTCTTTTTCGATGTTCGTAATTGTTTGCTGAATATTTAATTTAGACATAGTTAGTATAGAATAAATGTAATTATTTTTATTATTAATCTTACAATTAGATTAAAAAAAAAACAATATTAAAATAATTAGAATGCATTCGACTGGGTTCGAACCAGTGATGTTCCATAGGAAAACGGATTATGAGTCCGGTGCCTTCAACCACTCGGCCACGAATGCAAAAATGGAGCTGATGGGAATTGAACCCATGTCCATTTAAATTATTTAAGATACTTACTCACAGGCATAGTTCTAATTTAATCGAACAGAGTGTAAAAATAATTTAATCTAAACTAATATGTGGAAAATCCTATATTAGTGAATCATTTTCATAAACTTAAATTGCAAATTGTGATAAATTTAAATTATTTTTTTGTGTATTAAAACCTACTAAAGTAAGTAACGATAAAATAATATTTTTAGCATTTATATTTAAAATTATATGTTTTTACGAAGAATATAAACTTCGACCTGATTCATACCTTAAATTATTTTTAAATGTCGAAACCAAATCAGCCCCAACTTTTAAATACAAAATAAGCATGAAGGGAATCGAACCCTTGACATTCAGAATCGGAATCTGATGCTCTATCCACTGAGCTACATGCTTTGATTATAGAAATTTTTTTTAATTTTGTAAATAAATGATTTTGAAAAGTAACTAAAGATTTACCTTTAGTTACTTTTTAAAGTTTTTGGATTAATAATATATTTTACCACCACCCCATTTTTCAGTCACAATTTTTGGTTGTAACAAAATGTGACCCGCAATTGCATATAAATCATCATCTGTTACTGATCTCATACGGGGATAAAGATCAGCACTTTTAATACTTGGATGAACTTCTGCAATCGAATCTAACCCATCATATGTTGTAGGATTTTTTAAATAATCAATTAAGCTTTCAATATTATCACGGCGTGGAGTCGCTAAACTTAATGCTTCAGGGTCTAATCCAACATTGGGATTAGTTTTTGTAATACCACCTAAATGACAAGCGCCACACGTTGCATTAAATAATCGTTTTCCTCGTTTAACTTGTTCTGGTGTTAGTATTACAGTTTTTCCTGATCCATTTTCAACAACTGTTCTTGTTGCTTCATCTAAATCAATTGCTGAAGCTGTTGTAACAAAAAGACTAAAAATAGATACGAGTACTACCGAAAAAATTTGTGGATATTTTTTAAACATAATTTAAATAAATTATTGACAAACTTGAAACCAAGATTTTTTAAGATTAATAAGTTAACGTTTTTTTTTACTTTTAAACTTTGCCATATTAGCAATTAAACCTCTAAGCCTAATGTTTTCCCATCCTGCAACCAAAACAGTAATAATGATTAACACTTGACTAAATAATAGTATTGGATCTAATCGCCATCCATGGACCATTAAAATACAACTGTATAAAAAACCAATTGTCGCAAAAAAAATGTCCTCATCTCGAGCGACTTCAGGTTTAATATTTCGAAGAAAATATAAAATTAATACTCCAATACTTACAATAATACCTAAAAAAATATTCGGACCAAAACTAATGTTTATCATAAGATATGAATCTATAACTTATTACATCTTAAATATGCTTAACTAAAAAAATCTTTTTAAAGATTAAGCTCGTGTAACTCGATCAGATTTACTAATAATAATTAAAGCAATCCCAATAGCAAGTACAACAATTCCGCCTGCTACCAAACTAGACAAAAAATTTCCTAATGAAGGTGTCATTTATAAAATTCCTTTTTATTGTGAGAATAATAAAGTTAAAAATAGTAATATTGATTACACTAAATATTGTATCAATTTTTAAAAAAAAATAGAACTAAATTAAATAAAAAAATATTAAACACTTATTTTAGTTTATTTATGATATAAAGTTTATACTAAATTTAAAACAATAACTAAATGCTGCTCCTTTACAGTTCTGACATAATAAGTTATAATTAAAATTTATAAAACTTTATACCAATATAGATAATACAAAATTCTTTAAACTTTGTCAAATTATTAAAATTAGAAAATCTGGTTTCTTGTAATTTTTAACCACTTATGTTATAGTTTATTATAAGCCCGGATAGCTCAGTTGGTAGAGCAGTGGATTGAAGATCCTCGTGTCACCAGTTCGAATCTGGTTCTGGGCATTTTTCACTTTAAAAACTTTTTAATTCAATAAATTTTGTAGAACTTTGATCGAATTTTAATTGAACACTTCCTGTAGGACCATTTCTTTGTTTTGCAATAATAAGCTCTGTTGATGTGACTTTTATATCTTTATGAAAACTATTAGTTTTTGAACGATATAGCATTAAAACAAGATCGGCATCTTGCTCAATTGAGCCACTTTCACGTAAATCAGATAAAATTGGTTTTTGATCAATCCTATTTTCAACGTTTCGACTTAATTGAGATAAAGCGATAATAGGTATATTAAATTCTTTTGCTAAATTTTTTAGGGAGCGTGTAATATACGATAATTCTTGGACTCGATTTCCAGTTTTCAACTCGGGAGTTTTCATTAATTGAAGATAATCGATAATTACAACCCCAATTTGACTTCGTTTTAACAATATAGCTTTTAACTTTAAACGTAAATCTTGAATTGATAAGCTTGCGGTTTCATCAACGAAAAAAGGTAGTTTTGCAACAATTTTGATTACTTTAGCTAATTTTATCCAGTCATTTTGGTCCAAATTCCCATTTTTTAGTTTTATTTGAGGAATTGTTGTTTCTACGGCTAATACCCGATACATAATTTGTTCTTTTGACATTTCTAAACTAAAAAAAATAACAGGGAGACGAGAACTTTGAATGATATTTAATGCTAACGTTAAACTTAAAGCAGTTTTTCCTACAGATGGCCGACCCGCAAGAATTATCAAATCCGATTTTTGAAAACCTTGAATTATCTTATCTAAATCTGGAAAACCTGATGACAACCCTGGTAATTTTGGATTTAAAAATTTTTCTTTTAATTCCGAAAACATTAGATTTAATAATTGAGCGCTACTTATAATTGGCTGATCTTCAAATTGACTAATTAAGCTAGAAATTTCGATGTCAAGTTGAAACAAAAGTTCTTCTAATGGAATATTTGTTATATAACCTGCATTACTAATTTGGTATCCTAATTTAATAAGTGATCTACGTAAAAATTTGTCTTTGACAAGTTTAATATAATTTTCTAAATAAATTAAATTTGACGAATGGTTAGTTAATTCAATTAAAACCTTAATACCCCCAATTTTTTTTAATAAATGATTTTCCTGCAAAAAAGTTGTTAAAGATAAGAGATCGATGGATAATTTATTTTGATACATAAATTTTAGTATCTTATAGATTTGTTGATGGTTTCTAAAATAAAAGGCTTCAACTGGTAGTAAATTTATAGTAAATTTAATTGTTTCAGAATTCAAAATTAAGCAATTTAATATAATTTGTTCAGCCAAAAAATTATGCGGCAAATTTTTTCTTCTTAATGTGGGGTCATATTTCATCTTAAGTTATTATTTAATAGAATTTAAGTAAATTTTAATATCTTGTAATTTTATTCTATTAAAATTATAATAATTTATAAGCGTCCTTAGTTCAGTTGGTAGAACGCTAGTCTCCAAAATTAGATGTCGAGGGTTCAAGTCCTTCAGGACGCGTTTCTCTTTTAGAAGAGGTTAAATTATTTTAATAGAATTTAAATTATTAAAAATTTTAGTGTTATATTTTACGTTAATATTTTAATAAAATTGAACTATAAATTTTTAATTCCTTTTGATTAAACTACATAACTATATTTTTATGGCTAAAAAAATTACTGCATTAATTAAACTTGCTTTACCCGCAGGTAAAGCAACCCCAGCACCACCAGTTGGACCCGCATTAGGTCAACACGGTGTCAATATTGCGGCATTTTGTAAAGAATACAATGCTCGAACTAATGACAAATCAGGATTAGTTATTCCTGTCGAAATTTCTGTTTATGAAGATAGAAGTTACACTTTTATTCTTAAAACACCTCCTGCATCTGTATTATTAGTTAATGCGGCAAAAATTAAAAAAGGTTCTTCAACTCCAAATCGAGTTAGCGTTGGTTCAATTACAAAAGCCCAACTAGAAGAAATTGCTAATATAAAGTTGCCTGATTTAAATACTACGAAACTTACGAGTGCTATGAAAATTGTTGAAGGGACTGCCCGAAATATGGGTATCTCCATTGTAGATTAACTGAAAATTAACTAACTTTTAATGGAGAAAATTATGCGAAAATTATCGCGACGTCAAAACAAAAATATTGAAATAACAAAAAATAAAGTCTATTCGAATTTAGAAGAGGCAATAGCTATTTTGAAACAAACAGCCACAACTAAATTTATTGAAAGTGTCGAATTGCATGCAAATTTAAATATTGATCCAAAGTATGCTGACCAACAATTACGAACAACAGTAACTTTACCACATGGAGTTGGCAAACAATTAACGATTGCTGTTTTAACAAATGAAGAAAATTTTGATGAAGCAAAAGCAGCTGGGGCAGATATTATTGGAAATCAAGAATTAATTGATAATATTGTTAAAGGAGAGATTAAATTTGATTTATTAATCACTACGCCTAATATGATGCCTAAATTAGCAAAATTAGGCCGTGTATTAGGACCAAAAGGACTAATGCCTTCACCAAAATCGGGAACTGTTAGCTCTGCATTAACTGACACAATTACAGAGTTTAAAAAAGGAAAATTTGAATATAAAGCTGATAAAACTGGTGTTGTTCATATTAGTTTTGGGAAATCTGATTTTGCTGAAATCCAATTAATTGAAAATTTACAGGCATTATATAATTCAATTGAAAAAAATCGTCCATCAGGCGTAAAAGGAAAATATTTTAAAAGTCTATTTATTTGTACGACAATGGGTCCTTCAATTAAATTAGATTTAAATACTTTTGAATAAGTTAGAAAAAATTAAAATTTCATTATATATATTTATTAAAAAAATTTATTATGTCAGAAAAAATTGATCAAATCGTTGAAGAGTTAAAGACATTAACATTATTAGAAGCTTCAGAATTAGTGAGTGCGATTGAAGAAACATTTGGAGTTGACGCTTCAGCGGCAGCAGGTGGACCTGTAGTAATGGCAGCAGCAGGTCCAGTCGAAGAAGTAGAAGAAAAGACAGAATTTGATATTAGTCTTGATGAAGTTCCTGCGGACAAAAAGATTGCAGTATTGAAAATTGTTCGAGGAATCACAGGTTTAGGACTGAAAGAAGCGAAAGAGTTAGTAGAATCAGCTCCGAAGGTAATCCAAGAGGCAGTTGCCAAAGACGCAGCAGAAGATGCGAAAAAACAAATTGAAGAAGCTGGTGGTAAAGTATCATTAAAATAATTTTAATTCATAATGTAAGTAAAAATGTTAATTAAACTAAACTCAAAATTATAGAATTAGTTTAATTGACATTTTTACTTCTATTGTGATATATTGTATATAGGCTTTGTAGCATTTGTAGATATTTTGTCTATCGCGGAGTAGAGCAGCCTGGTAGCTCGTTGGGCTCATAACCCGAAGGTCAATGGTTCAAATCCATTCTCCGCTATAAAAATAAAGAATAGTTTCATAAAAAAAGATTTTTCTGCTAAAATATTATAATGAACATTGACTATTATTAAGTTTTAAAAATGACATTAAATTTACAAACACCTTTTCCAACTTTTGGAGGTAGTACAGGAGGTTGGTTACGTTCGGCAGAAGTTGAAGAAAAATATGCTATTACATGGACAAGTGCAAAAGAACAAATATTTGAGATGCCTACAGGTGGGGCTGCTATTATGCGTAATGGAGAGAACTTATTGTATTTAGCTCGTAAAGAGCAGTGTTTAGCCTTAGGAACTCAATTAAGAACTTTTAAAATTAATAACTATAAAATTTATCGAATTTTTCCAAGTGGTGAAGTTCAATATTTACATCCAAAAGATGGTGTTTTTCCTGAAAAAGTTAACCCAGGTCGAATTTCTGTTGGTAGTCGTGATTTTTCTATTGGAAAAAATCCGGATCCAGCTTCGATAAAATTTAGTGGAATAGCAACCTACGATACTTAATTATTATTATTTAAGATTAGTTCCTATAACTAATCTTTTTGGCGAGATGGCAGAGTTGGTCGATTGCGTCTGATTTGAAATCAGATGAATCTTTACAGGTTCCGTGGGTTCGAATCCCACTCTCGCCTTAGACGATAGACTTATCAATTAATTCAAATTTGAAATTGCTTAACCGTGTTTTATATTATAAAAAGTTCGTTTATGAGTAAAGTTTACGATTGGTTTGAAGAACGATTAGAAGTTCAAGCCATTGCTGATGATATTTCTAGTAAATATGTTCCGCCACATGTTAATATTTTCTATTGTTTTGGCGGTCTTGTTCTTACTTGTTTTTTAATCCAAGTTGCAACTGGATTTGCGATGACCTTTTATTATCGACCAAGTGTCGTAGATGCATTTGCTTCAGTTGAATACATTATGACAAGTGTCAACTTCGGATGGTTAATTCGCTCACTACATCGCTGGTCAGCAAGTATGATGGTATTAATGTTAGTTTTACATGTTTTTCGTGTTTATTTAACAGGTGGATTCAAAAAACCACGTGAGTTAACTTGGGTAACAGGGGTAATTTTATCTGTTGTTACTGTTTCTTTTGGAGTAACAGGTTATTCATTACCATGGGATCAAGTCGGATTCTGGGCTTGTAAAATTGTAACGGGCGTTCCAGCTGCAGTTCCAATTGTTGGTCCACCATTGGTTCTAATCTTACGTGGTGGAGAAAGTGTTGGTCAAGCAACATTAACACGATTCTATAGTGCTCATACATTCGTTTTACCTGTTGCAGCAGCAGTGCTAATGTTAACACATTTTTTAATGATTCGTAAACAAGGTATTTCAGGACCGTTATAATAAGTAAAAATAAAAATAATAAATTAGTATGTCAGTAATCAAAAAACCGGATCTAACTGATCCAAAGTTAAGAGCTAAACTAGCAAAAGGTATGGGACATAATTATTATGGCGAACCCGCTTGGCCTAATGATATTTTATATATTTTTCCTTTAACAATGTTAGGAATGTTAATGTGTTGTGTAGGTTTAGCAACATTAGCTCCTACCCAAATGGGTGAACCGGCTGATCCGTTTAATACACCGTTAGAGATTTTACCAGAATGGTATTTTTTCCCAACATTTAATTTATTACGTGTCTTACCAAATAAATTATTAGGAGTATTAGCAATGGCTGCCGTACCGGTTGGTTTAGTAACAGTACCCTTTATTGAAAATGTGAATAAATTTCAAAATCCATTCCGTCGACCTTTAGCAAGTTTAACATTTATTGTTGGATTTATCTTTGCTGTCTGGTTTGGAATCGGAGCATGTTTACCAATTGATAAAGCTGTTTCTTTAGGCTTTTGGTAGAAATAAAATTTTTAGAAAAAAAATTAATTTATTAAACAATCAAGTTTGATTGTTTAATAAATTAAGCTGGAAAGCGATGCACAAATAAATGAAAATTCCAATAAACGTTAGTATATTCAAAAAACGTTGGGCTGAACGTGGTGAGCCTAATAAATTACTTTTAGTTGCAAAACTTGCAAGCCCCACATTTTCTTGAGGAATTCGTAGAAAAATAATAACAATTAAAAAAAGACTTATACAAATTCCAAGAAGTTTTAACATATTTTTTTATAGTTAACAAACTTTATTTTCATTACTCTTCGATTTCAAACACTTCTTTAAAGATTTTACCTACTTTATCACCTGAATCAATTGACTCTAATGGATCTTTTCGTAAACGGTGACGCAAACATAAGGTAATAATAGCTTGAATATCTTCAACAGTTACTTTATTACGTTTATTATAAGCGGCATGTGCTTTCGCTGCTCGATTAGTTACAATATCACCACGCAGACCATCTACATCTAATTGACTACAAACTTCTGAAATTTTAACCCGCAGATCATAGTCAATTTCAACGTTTGGTAATAAAGTTTGAGCAGCAACAATTCGCTCACGCAGTTCCTGTTGTTGTGCTTCATAGTTTTCGACCCAAACCATTGGTGTTTGATCAAATGATGTCCGTTCTTCTACAACTTTAACACGTAAAATTGGGTCTTTGACTGTCCGAATTTCTGCGTGCATGCCAAAACGATCTAATAATTGCGGTCGCAATTCACCTTCTTCAGGATTTCCTGAACCAACTAAAACAAAGCGAGCAGGATGACGAATTGAGATACCCTCACGCTCAACTGTATTCCAACCTGAAGCTGCCGAATCTAATAAAATATCAACTAAATGATCATCAAGTAAATTTACTTCATCAACATAAAGTAAACCACGATTTGCTTTTGCTAATAAGCCAGGTTCAAATGCTTTAACTCCTTCAGTTAATGCCTTTTCAATATCAATCGTTCCACAAACTCTATCTTCCGTTGCTCCTAATGGTAAATCAACCATTGGAATTTTAATCAGTTCAGTTTCTAAATTTTCATCATTTTGAACTGCTAATTTAACTTCATTTCCCATTAACTCTAAATCAGATTTATGAGAATTGAAAGGGTCATCTTTTACAATTTCAATTTCAGGAAGTAAATCGGCGATCGCACGGATTGTTGTTGATTTTCCTGTACCCCGATCACCCATAATCATAACTCCCCCAATTTTAGGATCAATCACATTTAATTGTAATGCAAGTTTCATTTCCTCTTGACCAACAATTGCTGTGAAAGGAAAAACAGGTGTATTAAATTTTTTTAAATTATTTGCTATCATAAGGTTAACTTGATTATTAAAACGTAAAATCTTTTTAATTATTAAAAAATTTTTTCACTTAGAATTTTATTTATATAATGTTATTCCTAATTGAAGAGATAAAATCGCTGCTAATAATGCAATACATAATGCTGTATAAACTTGTGAATCTAAAACCATATAAAGCTCCTGAATTCTATGTTTAAAATATTTTAATTCTAAAAAATTTAATGGACTATCAAAGATAGCTCTATAAAATCTATACTAATAATTATAAACTAAAGTAACGAAAATTTCTAATTTTAATCAAGCTAAAATTTCTAATTACCAACTTGATTTAGTAATACCAGGTAATAAACATTGATGTGCCATTTCTCGAAAAACATGGCGTGAAATTCCAAAATCTCTAAATACCCCACGAGGACGACCTGTTTTCCAACAGCGGTTTCGAATACGTGTTTTAGCACTGTTGCGTGGAAGCTTTTGAATTTTTGAATGTAACTCGAGTTTTTTAGAAAAATCGTGTTCATTTCGATAATTCATTAATAATACTGTTCGTTTTGTCATATATTTTTTCTCTAAGCGAATACGTTTTTTTTCTCGCTCAATCATACTTTTTTTTGCCATAAAAAATTTAAGATAATTAATTTTGTAAAATAAATAAAAAGTTAATAACTATATTTAATTGCTTCTACTTTACTGTACTTTAAAAATTTAAACAAGTCGAGTTTGAAAAAACATTTGTCTATTAGCAATATATTAAAATTAATTAATTTTTTTGATCTTTGCTTATAATAATATAATATAATAGCTAACTTTTATTTAGTTTAGTTGTAAGAAAGTCAAAACCCATTATTTATATTGAGGAATGTATTACTATGGCATTACCATGGTATCGTGTTCACACTGTTGTTTTAAATGATCCTGGAAGACTAATTGCAGTGCATTTAATGCATACAGCTTTAGTTGCTGGTTGGGCTGGATCAATGGCTCTATACGAATTAGCTGTTTTTGATCCATCAGATCCTGTTTTAAATCCAATGTGGCGTCAAGGAATGTTTGTTATGCCTTTTATGACTCGTTTAGGTATTACAGATTCTTGGGGTGGTTGGAGTATCACTGGAGAAAGTGTTTCAAATCCTGGGATTTGGAGTTTTGAAGGTGTTGCATTATCACATATTGTTTTATCAGGTTTATGCTTCTTAGCTGCAATTTGGCATTGGGTATATTGGGATCTAGAATTATTCCGTGATCCACGAACAGGAGAACCTGCTTTAGATTTACCAAAAATTTTTGGTATTCATTTATTTTTATCAGGTTTAGCATGTTTTGGTTTTGGAGCATTTCATGTAACTGGATTATTTGGTCCAGGTATTTGGGTTTCAGATGCGTATGGTATTACTGGAAAAGTTCAACCAGTTGCACCAGCTTGGGGTGCTGATGGATTTAATCCATTTAATCCAGGTGGAATTGCAGCTCATCATATTGCTGCTGGTATTTTTGGTATTTTTGCGGGAATTTTCCATTTAACAGTACGTCCACCACAACGATTATACCGTGGTCTACGAATGGGAAATATCGAAACAGTATTATCTAGCAGTATTGCTGCTGTCTTTTTTGCCGCTTTTGTAACTTCAGGAACGATGTGGTATGGTGCTGCAGCGACACCAATTGAATTATTTGGTCCAACACGTTATCAATGGGATAGTGGATACTTCCAACAAGAAATTGAACGACAAGTTGAAGCTTCTGTAGGTGAGGGATTATCTGAAAGTCAAGCTTGGTCAAGAATTCCTGATAAATTAGCATTCTACGATTATATTGGAAATAACCCAGCAAAAGGTGGTTTATTCCGTGCTGGTCCAATGGATAAAGGAGACGGAATTGCGGAAGCATGGTTAGGTCATCCAATTTTCCGTGATAAAGAAGGTCGTGAATTAACAGTGCGTCGTATGCCAGCATTCTTTGAAACTTTCCCAGTTATCTTAGTAGATAAAGATGGTATCATTCGTGCTGATATCCCATTCCGTCGTGCAGAATCAAAATATAGTATTGAGCAAGTTGGAGTAACAGTTGATTTTTATGGTGGAAAATTAAATGGTCAGACATTTAAAGATGCTCCTACAGTTAAGAAATTTGCTCGTAAAGCACAACTAGGAGAAGTTTTTGAATTTGACAGAACAAGTTTAGAATCAGATGGTGTTTTCCGAAGTAGTCCACGAGGTTGGTATACTTTTGGGCATGCGAATTTTGCATTATTATTCTTCTTTGGACATTTATGGCATGGTGGCCGAACAATTTTCCGTGATGTATTCACAGGTATTGGAGCAGAAGTTACAGAACAAGTAGAATTTGGTGCATTCCAAAAACTTGGTGACAAGTCAACGAAAAAACAGGGTGCTGTATAAAGTATAGCCGAGTTTTTAAATTTATTTATATTTGAATAGGATCAAACAATGGAAGCTTTAGTTTATACATTTTTACTGATTGGTACTTTGATGGTAATATTTTTTGCCGTATTTTTCAGAGAAACACCTCGAATTATTAGAAAATAAAACCAATATCTTTGGTTTTATTTTTTAATCTTCATGTTCTTCAAATGGATCACGTAAATTTTTAGACGTTGGTCCAAAAGCTGTATAAATTGAATATGCAGTAATCCCTAGAAGTAAACTTGATACAAAAATTACAATAATAGTTGCTGTTTCCATGTCATATAATATTATTATTAACATTATAGTATTATATAGCATCTCTTATAAAAATTCATTTATTAAAAATATAAAATATTTTTATGGCATTACGAACAAGGTTAGGTGAAATTTTACGTCCATTAAATGCTGAATATGGGAAAGTTGCACCAGGTTGGGGGACAACTCCAATTATGGGTGTAGTAATGGCTGCATTTTTAGTGTTTTTACTAATTATTTTACAAATTTATAATTCATCATTAATTATTGAAAATGTTGATGTAGATTGGGCAAATGGTATTGTATAATACTAATAAACTAATTTAAAAGGTTATTTAAACCTTTTAAATTATTAAATTTATATAATTTAAATAGATATATATATATGGATATCATCAGTTTAGGTTGGGCCGGTTTAATGACAATGTTTACGTTTTCACTAGCGTTAACTGTTTGGGCTCGAAATGGTTTCTAATTATTTAAACTTTTTATAATCGTTAAAATTCAAAGTCTTATGGAATTAATTCGACAAATTTTTCCCTATGCAAGTCCAGAAATTGTAAGCACTGCAGTTATCTGTTTTTCAATGACTTTATTTGGACTTTCTTTAGGATTTGCTTTGTTAAAAGTACAAGGTGAATAAAGCACTATTTAATAATAATATAATAAATATTATTATTAAATATATCTTTTTTTAGTAAATTTTTATATGTTATTAAAAATAAGTAAATATTATTATTAATCGGACTTTTATTTTGTGAGATTTATTAACAAAATAGAGAACCGAGCTCTATCGACTGAATAGCTAGAATACATACGGGACTGACGAGACTCGAACTCGCAACTTCCGCCGTGACAGGGCGGTGCTCTAACCAATTGAACTACAATCCCTATTTAGTTACTAATCTAAATGAAGTAAACAAAAAATGTCAAGTGTTAAATTTTTTAACGCAGGAGAAACAGGGATTCGAACCCTGGGTACAATATAAATTATACGATAGATTAGCAATCTATTGCTTTCGACCACTCAGCCATTTCTCCTAAACTAATAAATTGAAAGATCTAAAAGATTTATAAATCTAATTATAGACCAAAAAGTAGATGGCTCTGGTGGGATTTGAACCTACGACCTTGGGCTTATGAGTCCCCTGCTCTAACCACTGAGCTACAGAGCCTTAAACTACTTTTCTAACTTTAATAATACCATAAAAAAAAAAGAATAGTAATGTTTTTAAATTCACATGTGAAAAATTATCTACTTAACTACTATTAGTGTTATAATTTTAAGAAATTAGTTATTAATATATATTTTATGAACGATTTTTGGACAAATATTTCAAGATACCCTCGATTTTTTATTAGTAGTTTAGCTGGATTGATTTTAATACTGTTAGCACCGCTTAGAAATTTATTTAAAATCCCAAAATTACGTATTTTTTTAATCAGCAGTTTTTTTTTATTCTGTTTATTGTTATATTTAATAATTCAAAAAATGAGTGGCGTATAAACTTTCAATTTTTAGTTAAATGGGCCGGGTTGGATTCGAACCAACGTAGCATAACGCAACGGATTTACAATCCGCCTCCTTTAACCACTCGGACACCGACCCTTTTGTATAATATTTTTATATTAACATACATAGAAAGAAAAAACAATATTAGAAGTTAAAATAATTCTAATATTGTCTTAAAAACACAATTATATGATATAATTATATTATAGGGTAATTAACTCAGCGGTAGAGTGTCTGCCTTACAAGCAGAAGGTCACAGGTTCAAATCCTGTATTACCCACCGTTAACTATGGGCCTATCGTCTAACGGATTAGGACACAAACCTTCTAAGTTTGGGATGTAGGTTCGATTCCTACTGGGCCTATTAATAAATTTCAACTTGATTTATTTTAATATAAACGAGTACTGCTTGTTTTATTTACAATATCATCCAAAATTTTATGAGCTATTTTAAAACTCTTAAAACCTAAACTTACTAATTTTAATTATAAAATAATATAAATTTTATAGAATTCATGCTTTAATATTTAAAACATAATTAATTTAATACATAGTATTTTTTATTGTATATCATCTGATAACGTTTAATTCTATGCTTAACAAAGTATAAAATTCTATCTAACTTAGATTTAACTAAGTCAGATAAAATTCTATTATTAATCAATTGGACGCATTGATAATACAGGTTCATTAGCACGATTAATACCTTTTTCAAAACCAGCTGCTGCTGCACGAGCACGGCCCGAATGCCACCAGTGACCAATTAAGAAGAAGAATGCTAAAAAGAAATGTGAACAACATAACCATGAACGTGGAGATACGTAATTAACAGAATTAATTTCTGTTGCAACACCACCTACTGAATTAAGTGAACCTAATGGAGCGTGAGTCATATACTCTGCTGCACGACGTTCTTGCCATGGTTGAATATCATTTTTAATTTTGTTAATATCTAAACCATTTGGACCACGTAATGGTTCTACCCATGGCGCACGTAAATCCCAGAATCGCATAGTTTCACCACCAAAAATGATCTCACCACTTGGTGAGCGCATTAGATATTTACCTAAACCAGTTGGACCTTGAGCAGATGAAACATTAGCACCTAAACGTTGATCACGAACTAAAAATGTAAAAGCTTGCGATTGTGAAGCTTCTGGACCTGTTGGGCCATATAACTCACTTGGATATGCGGTATTATTATACCAGCTATATAATGAAGCTGTCCAACCCATAAGAGAAATTGCCGCTAAACTATAAGAAAGATATGCTTCACCAGACCATACGAAAGCACGACGTGCCCAAGCAAATGGTTTTGTGAAAATATGCCAAATTCCACCAGTAATACATAAAACACCTACCCAGATGTGACCACCAATTACGTCTTCCATGTTATTTACGGAAACAACCCAACCATCTCCACCAAATGGAGAACGGAAAACATAACCAAAAATAACAATTGGATTTAAAGTTGGTGTTGTAATATAACGAACATCACCACCACCAGGTGCCCACGTATCGTACACACCGCCTAAATACATCGCTTTAAAAACTAATAAGAAAGCACCACAACCTAAAAGACATAAATGAATTCCTAAAATTGTCGTCATCTTATTTTTATCACGCCAATCATATCCAAAGAATGGGAATGATTCTTCTAATGTATCTGGACCTAATAATGAATGATAGATACCTCCAAAACCTAAAACTGCTGAAGAGATTAAATGTAAAACTCCGACAGCAAAATATGGTACTGTATTAACGATTTCTCCACCAGGACCTATACCGTAACCTAATGTTGCTAAATGTTGCATACAAATAAAACCTTGTTCATATAAAGGTTTTTCAGGAACGAAATGAGAAACTTCAAATAAAATCATGGCACCAGCCCAAAATACCATTAAACCGGCATGTGCTACGTGTGCACCTAATAATTTACCTGAAACATTAATTAAACGAGCATTTCCGCTCCACCAAGCGAACCCAGTTGATTCAATATCGCGGCCTGCTATACTACTATTAAAGGGCGTTTCCACGTGGTAATACCTCCTCAGGGAATACAAAGTTTTCATGTGGTTGATCTTGAGCAGCCATCCAAGCACGAATACCTTCGTTTAATAAAATATTTTTTGTATAGAATGTTTCAAATTCTGGATCTTCAGCTGCACGTAACTCTTGAGATACAAAATCATATGCACGTAAGTTTAAAGCTAAACCAACAATACCAACAGCACTTGTCCATAATCCAGTTACTGGTACAAATAACATAAAGAAATGTAACCAACGCTTGTTCGAAAATGCTACACCAAAAATTTGTGACCAAAAACGGTTAGCAGTAACCATTGAATAAGTTTCTTCTGACTGAGTTGGCGTGAATGCACGGAATGTGTTTGCTGCATCACCATCTTCGAATAACGTATTTTCTACTGTTGCACCATGAATTGCACAAAGTAAAGCACCACCTAAAATACCAGCAACACCCATCATATGGAATGGGTTTAATGTCCAGTTATGGAAACCTTGTAAGAATAATAAGAATCGGAAGATTGCTGCTACACCAAAACTCGGTGCAAAGAACCAACTTGCTTGCCCTAATGGGTATAATAAGAAAACTGAAACAAATACAGCAATTGGACCCGAGAATGCGATAGCATTGTAAGGACGAATACCTACTAAACGAGCAATTTCAAATTGACGTAAACAGAATCCAATTAAACCAAATGCTCCATGTAAAGCAACGAAAGTCCAAAGACCACCAATTTGACACCAACGTGTAAAATCACCTTGCGCTTCTGGACCCCATAATAATAATAATGAATGTCCCATACTATTTGCAGGAGTTGAAACTGCAGCAGTTAAGAAGTTACACCCTTCAAGGTACGAGCTTGCTAATCCATGGGTATACCATGAAGTTACAAATGTTGTACCTGTCATCCAACCACCAGCTGCTAAGTAAGCAGTCGGAAATAATAATAAACCTGACCAACCAACGAATACGAAACGGTCTTTCTTTAACCAATCGTCAATTAGATCAAATAAGCCACGGTCTTGGTTTTGTCCAATAGCAATGGTCATATTTTAACAATCCTTTAATTTAATTATTGAAAGAGTAAACTTCTAAAAACTGTTACTCTTGTCTTATCAACTTTTAGTAAAATATTATATAACAATAATAATAGAAATAATACAAAGTTAAATATTAATTGATATCATCTACGGAAATATATATGAAGAATAATGCCATACTTAATGCTGGAAATACTAAACCAACTAGTGGTACCAAAATTGCGGGTAAAAAGGTAGCTGTCATATTTTTATTTTATAAAATTATTTATTTACAACTTAATGATATAAATTGTATATGAAAAGTGGGAATAATTAAAGATTAATATAAATCAAAAATTTCTATACTTTTATAGTAAAATTAATATTATTAAATTTAATATTCTTATTTTTATAAAAATTTTAAAATATGTTAATTATGGATACTTTATTATTATCTCGTTTACCAGAATCATACGTTGTTTTTAGTCCAATCGTAGATGTGTTGCCAGTAATTCCTGTCTTTTTCTTATTATTAGCTTTTGTTTGGCAAGCAGCGATTGGGTTTAGATAATTTAAAAATTATAATCAACTTAATTAGCTATATAATGTTATTTAAACGCTTTTTACGTTTTGTGATTCAATTTTAATTAAAATATAGAACATGGTAGAACCGTTATTATCTGGAATAGTTTTAGGCATGATTACTGTGTCTGCATTTGGTCTTTTTGTTGCAGCTTTTTTACAATATCGACGTGGTAATCAATTCGAAGTTTAAATTTATAAATCCTATAAAGCTAAATTTATAGGATTTATAAGTCTTTTTTAATAATCTTTTTGAAAAAATAAGTTTAGAAAACAATATTGACTATTTTAGACAAATCTGCTATTATATACGTGATACTGAATATCAATTTTTTAGATTCAATTGCTGGTGTAGCTCAACGGTAGAGCAACGGATTTGTAATCCGTAGGTTGGGGGTTCAAATCCCTTCACCAGCTAATTCAATAAATTATTATTAAAACTTTAATCTTAATTGATTCTCTTTTATTGAGTGGGAGTAGAACGTTTAAAAGATAGTGTTTATCGTAAGTTATAGATTGAAAATATGGTATTAATAAATCGATTTTCTTAAAAATTATTCTATCTATAATCTATTTCCTGGGTGGAACTCATCAGTTTTACGTTTCGATACCTTCAATTTTACCCATTAAAAAAAAGTTTAAATAGCGTTTTAAATTCAGTTTAGTTCGGTGAATAGTTTAAGTGTCGAATATTTAGTAAATAAGTTAATATCAAATCTCCGCATACAATTTACCAAAAATCTATTTTTAAATAGAGAACTTTTTTTACTTCTCGGAGAAGTTTTGCTAAAAATATCTCGAGTATCATTTATTTTTATTCCAAAATTTAATTATATTTCGAACAAGTTTAACGATATGATTTAATTCATTACACTTCTAATTTAGTCTTGTTATTTTATTCACCTGATCACTAATTATCCTATTAAATGATCTTAAAATTTTTTTGCTACCGAACCTATTTAGTTAAATTAAAATTCAATATGTCAAATTTTATAGATAAAATATGGTTGTACTTAGAATTTTAACTTTCAAACTAGTTAAATAATATGTTAATTAAATTTGTTTCTAAATTCTTTTTCTTTCAATTAAAAAAGAATGATCTACTTGACTGAAGAATCTTGGTAAATTATTGGGTTACCTGGGATTCGAACCCAGAACTATTCGGTTAAAAGCCGAGTACTCTACCGTTGAGTTAGTAACCCTTTTAATTATATCTTACCATGAAAACTTAAAAATATGTAAGTACTTGTCTGTTTTAATTATTATAAAATAATATTTCACTTTATTAATTTTAAAGTAAAATTATAAATAACATTATTCGTTATTTTATTACTTAAAATTTTATTAAAAATTGATAAATAAGGATTTCAAAAATGATTAATTGGCAAATTATAGGACAATTATTATCAACAGGTATTATTATGTTAGCAGGTCCCGCTGTAATTGTTTTATTGGCATTAAAAAAAGGTAACCTTTAATCTTGGATATATTTTAATTTGATCATCTATATAAAAATTTTTCAAAAATATTTATGATAACTGCTTTAACAGCTTTATTAGTTTTAATTTCATTAGGTTTAGTTGTCACAGTTCCGGTAGCCTTAGCTACACCAGGTGAATGGGAAACATCAAAAGATAATTTTACAAAAATTTTCCAGGCCTGGATAGGTCTTGTTGCTCTAATTGCTGCTGCTGACGGTATTTCATCTTCAATTTAAATATTTAGAAATTATAGTACAAACTATAATTTCTAAATATTTTAAACGCTTGACATTTTAAAGTTAATTTTATAACATAACAATTACTAATGTTTAAAGTTTAACTTTAATATTTTAGCGGGCATAGCTCAGTGGTAGAGCGCAACCTTGCCAAGGTTGATGTCGCGCGTTCGAATCGCGTTGCCCGCTTAATAGTATATAAGTTAGTTTAAATTTGCATATCTTCTGCCCCCATCGTCTAGAGGCCTAGGACAGCTCCCTTTCACGGAGCAGACAGGGATTCGAATTCCCTTGGGGGTAATTTATATACTTTTATTATTTTTGCGTAAAAATTTTAAGATCAGTATACATCATAAAATTCATTTAAAAGTCTTTATTTTTAAAAATAAATTTTGTACAATTATAAAATATTAAAACCTTTAATACAATATATTAATAAAACGTTTTATGTTATATTTTTTTAAACTTTTACTTCTTTTAATTAATATTGACCAAGAAACTATTTTAAAATGGTTTGGTGTTAAAAACCCTAATTTTGACAATTCATTTTCTGAAAATAGTGTCGATAATTTGATTAACAAAAGTGATGTTACTTCTTTTATTCCGTTACAAACTTTAAAATTAATTTTAAAAGAAATATGGGAACGAGTTCAAAGTGGTTTAACATTGGCTGATATTGAAAATATTCTATTTTTTATTCTTTTTATCCGCTTTATTATTTTGACAATTCGATATAATTTAAAAACATCATTTATTATTACTTTCATTGGACTTTTTGCCGGGTATTTATGGTACCGACACTTAATTGATTTAGTTTCTATGTACCGCAGTATTTTAATTAAACTTCCTTATTTATATAAATTAGGTATCGATGCTGTCCAATTGAGAAATATGAATAAACAAGTCGTTTTAACAGACTTAAAACTGGGTGATGATGTTCATTGGTATAATCCAATTCAATTAATTTATTATGCTTTTATAAATGGAATTACAACTTTAAATCAAGAAACTGGTCTACGTTATTATATAGATCCAATTTCGATGGTTATATCTCGATTGACAGAAGAAACGAAAATCGATTTGTTACCAATTTATTATAAAATTTATAATAAAATCATTCCACAACTTTTTGAAGCTCTCGGGAAATTTTGGGCTCAACTTTCGGGGATAGCAGCATATGCTGTCATTACTAGAATCGGAAAACGTTATTGTCCTTATTTAGTACGTTGGCATTGGACATTTTTATTAATTATTGGTTTTATTGAACAAGTACTTATTTATTTTGTTTATCGGGTTTCATATTTCCAAACAAATATTCTAATTCCCCAAACACAAGTATTAAATTATACGGCTCAAAATATAATTTTACAAGTTAATCTATTAAATAGTTTAATCGCTTTGATAATTTCTTTACATTTGGGACTAATCTTTTTTGGGTTATTTCATGCAATTTGGGGTCAATATTTCTATTTTCCATTCATAGTTGAGAACACAGAACTTCATATTGGTCCGCGACCAAAAAATAGTATTTATAGTGGTGGAAATACAGCATGGCAAGATGAAAAAGAAAAAAATATTCAACGATTAATACCTAAATTTTGGTATGGTTGGTTTGGTCGAGGAACTTCACACAAGACAAATATCATACTATTATTTTTTGATTTATTAAAAAGAAAGGTGAGAAAAATTTGGAAAAATTAATCTTAATTTTGATCAGTTTTTTAATAAAAAAACTGACCAAAATAAACCTTTACAAAATTTATATCTATAATGAAGAACCTAAACCTGAATATGCGCCATAAATAAATAGAGAAAGCATTGTAATTACTGCTAATCCTCCTACTAAACCTACAAGCCATAAAGGAATTCTACCCGTGTTTGCCATAAAAAAAAGCTCCTAGTATATAAATATTAATTGAAAAAATAACTTGAGAATAATACTGCTAAAACAAAAATTAATAAAAGTCCCCAGTAAAGAGAAGTTCGATTTAATTCTACTGCTTGTTTATTTGGATTTGGACCTGTCATAAAAAATTACCTCGTGTATATCGTATAAATTAGTTTATCGTTGAATGAATTGCATTGCAGTAATTCCACCTAAAAAGAATACTGTAGGAACCGCTAATCCATGAACCGCTAACCAACGGAAAGTAAAAATTGGATAAGCTACAGGTTGATTAATATTTTTTGCCATGATTTTTTTGTTAAAATTATAAACCTTTAGTTAAATCTTCTAATTCTTGTTTTGCACTAAAGCGATCATTTACTAATGGAATTTGTTGACGATCTTGTGTAAAATATTCATTTGGACGTGGAGTTCCAAAAACATCATATGCTAATCCTGTACTAACAAATAACCACCCCGCAACAAAAAGTGACGGAATTGTAATACTATGAATAATCCAATAACGTACACTTGTAATAATATCTGAAAACGGACGTTCACCGGTAGATCCACCAGACATATTTTCTGTATTCCTCTATAAAAAAAGATTATTGCTCAGTCGTGCGATGTTAAATAATATTAAATCTGAACAAACCCTCAAAAGCGGGCAGGGGGAATCGAACCCCCATCATTAGCTTGGAAGGCTAAGGTTTTACCACTAAACTATGCCCGCATAGTTTTATTATAAATATATACGGGTATAAAAAGCAATAAAATTTTACAAATTTTCTAATTTTAGGTCTAAAAATTTTGCTAGGCTTGCTGCTTGCTGTTCTAAGTTTGAAATTGATGCCGGTTCTTGAACAGGAGTCAACGGTATTTTTCGTTCATCTTTTAAACATAAATAAATACTTCGTGTTGGATTGAGGCCTTCCGTTACTTTTATGCCAATTGCACGAATGTTTGTTAATGAATATGTTAATAAAATTTCACGATTTTTTCCGGGAAATCCTTTTCTAACGATTTTTACAAGATTTTCAATTTTGTTATACTCATTATAACCACTTCCAATATCTAAAATTAATGTAAAAGAGATATAGAAACTAATTCCTAAACTTAATGTACCATAAAATAGCATTACTAATCCTTGAGGAATAAAAACTAGTTCTGTGGGGTTTGTAAAAGGAAGGAAATTTATTTTAAAATAACTTGATAATCCTGCCAAGAAAAATCCAATACCTCCTAAAAATAACAAAATTGCCCAGAAGTAATTACTAAAACGTCGGGAGCCAACAATTCGGTCTTGACGAATTTCATTTTGCATATAATCTAGTTTTATAAAATTAAATTAATTTAATTGACTTTAACCCTAGAAATAATCCTGATGTAAGTGCAAAACAAAAACTTACTAATAAAAAATAATCAATCGCTACTGTCATAAAATTTTTCTTATATTATCAAAATAAAGTTTATAAAAATTTTCTTATATATTAATATATATTATATAGTAATCTATACAAAATTTTTGGTTGGTAAAATTTTTCATAAATTTTAACTTTCCTTATTTTTTAACTTAAATAAAAATTTTCTTATTAATTTAACTAACTTTTAAATTAACTTTATGGCTAATTTTATTAAACCTTATAATGATGACCCATTTGTAGGTCATCTCGCAACCCCAATTACATCTTCAGCAGTCACAAGAGCCATTTTACAAAATTTACCCGCTTATAGATTTGGATTAACTCCATTATTACGGGGGTTGGAAATTGGTTTAGCACATGGTTATTTTTTGATCGGCCCATTCGTTAAATTAGGTCCATTACGCGATTCTGATATTGGATTGTTAGCCGGTTTCCTTTCAACGATTGGGTTAATTATTATTTTGACATTAGGTTTGACAATTTATGGTGTTGTATCTTTTAGTGAAAGAAAATCAGAAATTGTAGCTAATGATTTACAAACAAAAAAATCTTGGGATCAATTTAAGGGAGGGTTTTTTGTTGGGGCCTGTGGAAGCGCGAGTTTTGCTTTTATTTGTCTTTCAAGTATTCCAACCTTTACAATTAATTAAAGATTTATTAGTATATACCTATCAAACTACTTAATGTTAAAGTAGTTTGATATTAAAAATTATAAATTTAACAATGTATTAGATATGACACCTATAAACTTGCAAGAAGAGTATGCTAAAACAGAAATTGCAAAAATTTTGAATTTATTAGATGAAGAGTTAGTTGGTTTAGCACCAGTAAAAGCTCGAATTCGTGAAATTGCAGCTTTATTATTAATCGATAAATTACGTAAAAATTTAGGGATTTCTTCTGCAAACCCAGGTTTACATATGTCATTTACTGGTAGTCCAGGAACAGGTAAAACAACTGTTGGTTTAAAAATGGCAGATATTTTATATCAACTAGGTTATATTAAAAAAGGGCATTTATTAACTGTTACTCGTGATGATTTAGTTGGTCAATATATTGGTCACACTGCTCCAAAAACAAAAGAAGTTCTTAAAAAAGCAATGGGTGGAGTATTATTTATTGATGAAGCGTATTATTTATATAAACCGGATAACGAACGAGATTATGGTCAAGAAGCTATTGAAATTTTACTTCAAGTAATGGAAAATCAACGAGATGAACTTGTTGTTGTTTTAGCTGGATACAAAGAACCCATGGATAAATTTTTTGAATCAAACCCAGGTTTATCATCTAGAATTGCGAATCATATTGATTTTCCTGATTATACTGTTGAGGAATTATTAAAAATTTCGAAAATTATGTTAGACGAACAACAGTATCAATTAACATCAGATGCGGAAATTGCGTTAGGAGAATATATTCAATTACGTAAAGAAAAACCATTATTTGCAAACGCTCGAAGTATTAAAAATGCATTGGATCGAGCACGAATGCGTCAAGCTAATCGAATCTTTGATAGTCGTGGACAAGTATTAACGAAAAAAGAATTAGTTAACCTTGAAGCTGAAGATATTTTACAAAGTACAGTTTTTAATTAAATAACAATATGAGTTTACTAATTATTGGAGGAACAGGGACCTTAGGTCGACAAATTGTTCTACAAGCTTTAACAAAAGGTTACACTGTCCGGTGTTTAGTGCGTAATTTCAGAAAAGCTAGTTTTTTGAAAGAATGGGGGGTTGAACTCGTTTATGGTGATTTAACACGTCCTGAAACTATTCCACCATGTTTACGTGGAATTACAGCAATTATTGATGCTTCAACAAGTCGTCCTGAAGAATTAGATTCATTAAAAAAAGTTGATTGGGATGGAAAACTTTGTCTTATTGAAGCTGCGAAATTAGCAAATATTAAGCATTTTATCTTTTTTTCCACACAAAACATTGAACAGTTTGAGAATATTCCCTTAATGCGTTTAAAATATGGAATTGAGCAAAAATTAAAACAGTCTCAAATTCCGTATACTATTTTTAGATTAACAGGATTTTATCAAGGATTAATTGAACAATATGCAATACCCATTTTAGAAAATTTACCAATTTGGGTTACAAATGAAAATACTTCTATCTCTTATATGGATACTCAAGATATTGCAAAATTTTGTTTACGCACTTTACAAATTCCCGAAACAATTAACAAAACTTTCTTTTTAAGTGGTTTAAAAGGTTGGGTTTCATCAGAAATTATTAGTTTATGTGAACAATTAGCGGGTCAAACAGCTAAAGTCCAAAAAGTTCCGTTAACTTTATTAAAAATAATTAGTAAATTTTTTGGATTTTTCGAGTGGGGCCAAAATATAAGTGATCGTCTAGCTTTTGTCGAAATTTTAAATACCGAAAATAATTTTTCAAAATCAACTTTTTATTTATATAAAACTTTTAAAATTAAGCCAGAAGAATTAATTCAATTAGATGATTATTTTTTAGAATATTTTGTACGCTTATTAAAAAGGCTTCGTGATATTAATTTTGAAGATGTTCAAAAACAGAAAAACTTAGTTATTTAGAGACAGTAATTTTCATTAATAAATCCATGGGTGATACAAATTATTTTTCAGGAACGGTTAAATTCTTAAACAATCCGACTCAAAAACGATTTAAAAAGAAGAGTGTACTAACAAAAATTTGGGTTGAAATTTCTCAACCTCGCGATAACAAACCAGTTTTATTAATTTTTTGGGGAAATTTAGGTGATGAAGTAAAGAAATTTTACCAAGTAAACGATTATCTTTTTATTGAAGGTTATATGGCGATACAAAAGACAAAATCAAAATTAACTAAAATTGGTATTACAGGTTCAAAAGTTTATCCATTATTTTTAACTTCAAAGAAAAAATCAAACAAAAATAAAAACTAATTGTATTAATAAATTTTGTTTAATTAAATAATTTATAATTTTATTATTTTAGTATAATTAATATTATTAAAAGTAATTTTTAAGAAAAATTAAATGTTAACTTTAAAAATTTTTGTTTACACAGCAGTTATCTTTTTCGTTTCTTTATTTATTTTTGGACTTCTTTCAGGTGATCCATCAAGAAATCCAAATCGTAAAGACTTTGAATAATTGAAGAATTTTTAACCTTCGAAAAATTTTTTCTATAAAAGTTTTTTTGAAGGTTAAAAATTCTTCAACCATTTTATTCGTTAGAAGTTTAAAATTAAATAATTTTTTTTAATCAAACTATACTATCATATATATTAGTAAATTTAATATTTAAAAATTTTTTACCAAATTTCCACTTTCAAATTTTAATTTAATAATGAAACGTTTTAATTTAATCGCTCTTCTTTGTGGTTTACTTATCATTTTTAATTCAAATCCAGCTTTCGCAGAAGTCGGTGGGTTAGTTAAATGTAGTGATTCTACAGTATTTCTAAAAAGACAAAAAACAAGTGTTAAAAAATTGGAACAGCGGCTGGCAACCTATCAAGTAGATTCTCCTCCTGCATTAGCTTTACAACAACAAATTGATAGAACAAATGCTCGGTTTGAGAAATATAGTCGTTCTGACTTACTATGTGGTACAGATGGATTACCACATTTAATCGCTGATGGCCGATGGAGTCATGCTGCTGAATTTATTCTTCCTGGTTTTGGATTTATCTATATTTCAGGCTGGATTGGTTATGTTGGCCGTAAATATATACGTGCAGTAAGTTTAACAAAGAATCCGGCTGAAAGTGAAATTATTATTAATGTTCCATTAGCTCTTAAAATTATGATTACAGGTTATGTTTGGCCGATTTCAGCGTGGCAAGAATTAGTTAGTGGTGAATTAGTAGTACCAAAGGATCAAGTCACAGTTTCGCCACGTTAAACAAATATTATAATAACACTTATTTATTTTAAATTTATTCTTTTTTATGGAAGATTTTCAAAAATATTTATCAACAGCTCCAGTTCTTTTAACAATTTGGATGACTTTTACCGCTGGGTTCATTATTGAATTAAATCGTTTTTTCCCAGATATGTTAGGTTTATATTTCTAAATATGAATAGTTTTATCATTTTAATTAAATACATTTTTTTAACTAAAATGGTAAACTTATTTAGTTCAATATAACTTTTAAATTAATCCAACTGATTATTAATTCTTTTTATTTAATTCTAGCTGTTAAACTTGATTCTTTATACTTTCACTATTTTATTTACTAAGATTTTATTTTTAAAATTTAAAATAATTTTTTATTTCTTTTAAAAAAGTTTGAACAAAAACTAAAAAAAACTATATAATTATTATTTGAAAACTCATAATAAAAAGCGTTTTAGTTATTACCTTTTTTATGTTATTATGAGAGTTTCATAGATTTTCGTCTCCATATAAGGAGAAATATTAATGGCAATAAGCTCAACCGATCGTCGTACAAATAACGTACAAGTTTTTGTTGAAAAAGACGCAGTCGAAACTAGTTTTGCAAAATGGGCACAACCGGGTCATTTTTCTCGGGCATTGGCAAAAGGTCCAAAAACAACAACATGGATTTGGAATTTACATGCAGATGCTCATGACTTTGATAGTCAAACTAGTTCTTTAGAAGAAGTTTCTCGTAAAATTTTTAGCGCACACTTTGGACAATTAGCGATTATCTTTTTATGGATTAGTGGAATGCATTTTCATGGTGCATACTTCTCTAACTATTCAGCTTGGCTAAATGATCCAATTAATATTAAACAAAGTTCACAAGTTGTTTGGCCGATCGTTGGTCAAGAAGTATTAAATGGTGATGTAGGTGGAAATTTCCAAGGTGTACGAACAACATCAGGTTGGTTCCAAATGTGGCGTGCAGAAGGTATCACCAGTGAAGTTGAATTATATTGGATTGCAATTGGTGGATTAGCAATGTCAGCGATTATGTTATTCGCTGGTTGGTTCCATTACCATAAAGCGGCTCCAAAATTAGAATGGTTCCAGAATGCTGAATCAATGATGAATCATCATTTAGCTGGTTTATTAGGTTTAGGTTGTTTATCGTGGTCAGGCCATCAAATTCATATTGCATTACCAATTAATAAATTATTAGATGCCGGTGTTTCACCTCAAGAAATTCCATTACCGCATGAATTTTTAATTAATCGTGAATTGATGAGTCAATTGTACCCAAGTTTTTCAAAAGGTTTAGCCCCATTTTTTGGTGGTAATTGGAAAGAATATTCAGATTTTTTAACTTTCAAAGGTGGATTAAACCCAGTAACAGGTGGTCTATGGTTAAGTGATATCGCTCACCATCATTTAGCATTAGCAGTTTTGTTTATTTTTGCTGGTCATATGTACCGTACTAATTGGGGTATTGGTCATAGTATGAAAGAGATTTTGGAAGCACACAAAGGGCCATTCACAGGTGAAGGTCATAAGGGTTTATACGAAATTTTAACAACGTCATGGCATGCGCAGTTAGCGATTAATCTAGCAATGATGGGTTCTCTAAGTATTGTCGTAGCACATCATATGTATGCTATGCCTCCATATCCATATATTGCGACAGATTATGCAACACAACTTTCTTTATTTACACACCATATGTGGATTGGAGGTTTCTGTGTTGTGGGTGGAGCGGCTCATGGCGCTATTTTTATGGTTCGTGATTATACACCAGCTAATAATTATAACAATTTATTAGATCGTGTTTTAAGACACCGTGATGCAATTATTTCACATCTAAATTGGGTTTGTATTTTCTTAGGTTGTCATGCATTTGGATTCTATATCCATAACGATACGATGCGTGCATTAGGCCGTCCACAAGATATGTTCTCAGATAAGGCAATTCAATTACAACCAATTTTCGCACAATGGATTCAAAATATTCATTTATTAGCACCAGGGACAACAGCACCAAATGCTTTGGCTACAACAAGTTATGCTTTTGGGGGTGACGTTGTAGAGATTGGTGGAAAAATTGCAATGATGCCAATTAAATTAGGAACAGCTGACTTTATGGTACACCATATTCATGCTTTTACAATCCACGTAACTGTTTTAATTTTATTAAAAGGTGTATTATATGCACGGAGTTCAAAATTAATTCCAGATAAAGCAAACTTAGGTTTCCGTTTCCCTTGTGATGGTCCAGGTCGTGGTGGTACATGTCAAAGTTCAAGTTGGGATCATGTGTTTTTAGGTTTATTTTGGATGTATAATGCAATTTCAGTTGTAATTTTCCATTTCAGTTGGAAGATGCAATCGGATGTATGGGGGACAATTTCTCCAGACGGTAGCATTTCACATATTACAGGTGGTAATTTTGCAAAAAGTGCTATTACGATTAATGGTTGGCTACGTGACTTTTTATGGTCACAAGCTTCACAAGTAATTCAATCATATGGATCAGCATCGTCAGCATATGGTCTAATCTTTTTAGGAGCTCATTTTATTTGGGCATTTAGTTTAATGTTCTTATTTAGTGGTCGCGGTTACTGGCAAGAGTTAATCGAATCCATTGTTTGGGCTCATAATAAATTGAATTTTGCTCCAGCAATTCAACCTCGAGCATTAAGTATTACTCAAGGGCGTGCTGTTGGTTTAGCTCACTATTTACTTGGTGGTATCGGTACAACATGGTCATTCTTCCTAGCACGTGCAGTATCGATTAGTTAAAATAATTGAAGCAAATTCAAATTACTCGTTTCAGTAATAATTAAAATTTATATAAATAAGGTATTTAATAATTATGGCAACTAAATTCCCAAAATTTAGCCAAGCCCTAGCACAAGATCCAGCAACAAGAAGAATATGGTATGGAATTGCAACTGCTCATGATTTAGAAGCACATGATGGTATGACTGAAGAAAATTTATATCAAAAGATTTTCGCTTCACATTTTGGTCATTTAGCAATTATTTTCTTATGGACTTCTGGAAATTTATTCCATGTTGCATGGCAAGGTAACTTTGAAAAATGGGTTGGCAATCCGCTAAAAGTAAAACCAATTGCACATTCAATCTGGGATCCCCATTTTGGTGAATCTGCATTAAAAGCATTTAGTAAAGGTAATACATATCCAGTTAATTTTGCATATTCTGGTGTTTATCACTGGTGGTATACAATTGGTTTCCGAACAAATCAAGAATTATATGCAGGGTCGATCGGTTTACTACTATTCTCATGTGTATTACTAATTGCTGGTTGGTTACATTTACAACCGAAGTTCCGTCCGAGCCTATCATGGTTTAAAAACAATGAATCACGCTTAAATCATCATTTATCAGGATTATTTGGGGTTAGTTCATTAGCTTGGACCGGACACTTAGTTCATGTTGCTATTCCTGCGTCTAGAGGGGTTCATGTTGGTTGGAATAATTTTTTGACTACTCCACCTCATCCAGCTGGTTTAACTCCATTTTTTACTGGTAACTGGACAGTTTACGCAGAAAATCCGGATACAGCAAATCATATCTATGGAACATCGGAAGGGGCAGGAACAGCAATTTTAACATTTTTAGGTGGTTTTCATCCACAAACACAATCTTTATGGTTAACTGATATCGCTCATCATCAATTAGCAATTGCAGTTGTATTTATTGTAGCTGGTCATATGTACCGTACAAACTTTGGTATTGGTCATAACATGAAAGAAATCTTAGATGCTCACCGTCCACCAGGGGGACGTTTAGGCGCAGGGCATGTTGGTTTATTCCAGACTATTACAAATTCGTTACATATGCAATTAGGGTTAGCTTTAGCTGCATTAGGAGTAGCTACATCATTGACTGCTCAGCATATTTATGCGTTAACTCCATATGCTTTCTTATCAAAAGATTTTACAACAGAAGCAGCTCTTTATACACATCATCAATATATCGCTGGTTTTTTAATGGTAGGTGCTTTTGCACATGGGGCGATTTTCTTTGTCCGAGATTATGATCCAGAATTAAATAAAAATAATGTATTAGCTCGAATGTTAGAACATAAAGAAGCCATTATTTCACATTTAAGTTGGGCATCTTTATTTTTAGGTTTCCATACCTTAGGTTTGTATATTCATAATGATACAGTTGTCGCATTTGGTCAACCAGAAAAACAAATTTTATTTGAACCAGTTTTTGCTGAATATATTCAAGCTGCATCAGGAAAAGCGGTATATCAATTTAATGTGTTATTATCTTCTTCAACAAGTCCAGCAACAATTGCAGGAAATCAAATCTGGTTACCAGGTTGGATCGAGGCAATTAATAATGATAAAAACGATTTATTCTTAACAATTGGTCCAGGTGACTTCTTAGTTCACCATGCAATTGCTCTAGGCTTACATGTAACAGCTTTAATTTTAGTGAAAGGTGCATTAGATGCTCGTGGTTCAAAATTAATGCCAGATAAAAAAGATTTTGGTTATAGTTTCCCTTGTGACGGACCAGGTCGTGGTGGTACATGTGATATTTCAGCTTGGGATGCATTCTACTTAGCTATGTTCTGGATGTTGAATACAATTGGTTGGGTAACATTCTATTGGCATTGGAAACATATGGCAATTTGGGGTGGTAATCCAGGTCAATTTAATGAATCATCAAATTATATTATGGGATGGTTAAGAGATTATTTATGGTTAAATTCATCACCATTAATTAATGGTTATAACCCATTTGGTATGAATAATTTATCTGTTTGGGCATGGACGTTCTTATTTGCTCACTTAATTTGGGCAACAGGATTCATGTTCTTAATCTCGTGGCGTGGTTACTGGCAAGAATTAATTGAAACATTAGTTTGG
>P_2C_Liq_3_UnCtyDRAFT_100007_pt1 | contig 56589 bp, 39 predicted proteins | sample Pon2CUnioCityCA_3_FD_9720 | JGI IMG/M metagenome (IMG submission 9720)
AATATCACAACGATGATTCTTAACCATATCGTACGGACCGTGTTGCTTGATTTCTTGATAATATCTGCTGCTGGCTTTAGGATGACAGTATCCGCAACGGAAGTTACACTCATTGCCAAACGACACTTCCAAATATTCTGGATTTACATCGAACTCACTGCCGCCTTCTTTTACAGCCTTGAGACGTTCTTTGAAGAAAATAGTTTGATTGCGTTGTTTACGGTCGCTAACATAGTCTTTGCCCATTGCTTCAATCTTCCAGCAATAGTTACATCCAGCAGGCTGTTCGCCTTTCATCATTGCTGCACGTTCTGCTTTCTTCTGTGTTGTGTTGTGTATAGCACTAGGGTTAGTCAGCAACGGTGCTGTGTCAATCTTGTGAGGTGCTGGATGATAACAACTGTGTGTTTCACCTGTTTGAAAATATATGTTTGCGTGATACCATTTGGCAAAACAGAACGTAGGAGAAATCTCTTGCGTTATTTTGTCAATGCGTTTGATTTCTTCGCTTTCACTGCGTTCCATTATTGCTCTCTATCTAAAAATTGTTTGCTGTTATCACGTACAGGATTTTGGTATACATTCTTAAAAAACAAACTTTGATTACCGTCAAGTGGGTCAGCAGCAATAGGTAAATCAAGTTCATCAATTAATTTGTAACCAAGATCGATTGTATCTTGTTCCATTTGATCCTCTGAAATATCCAATGTATCCCAAAGATTATTTAGATATTTAAAATCGCGGACGTTTACAAAGTCCCAATCTGTACACATAGTTTTATACAAACCTTGTCTTGCTCCATAAACAGCCCAGCGTCCGTTTTCTACGTCTGCACCTATCATCAACCAAATATATAAACGATGTAAATTTTTCCAATGATTTTTATGAAAATCATCTAAGCTAACACGTAATCCTCTGTCCAATGCCATTTTACAACCTTCACGAAATCCTGCACGCCATGCTTGATGAGGTGTAGCATTGTTGTAAATATCGCTGAAGCAGTTATTCATTTGAACATATTCTGTATTCCAACAAAAATCAACTTGTGCATGAGGATTATTTGGGTCAGCATTTTCATGTGTACGCATATCTAAAACATACTGTTTGGGCCAACACTTGATACCGCCGTTGCCGTACATTAATCCGTTGATAGCATTTTTTGCAGTCCAACTGATTACTTTGTCTGTTAAATCAACATTCTCGTCAAAGTCGATGACTTGAGATAAAAACTGATCTCTTATTCTATTGTCACCGTCGATTGTAATAAATCTATCTGTTTCGCTGGCATTTGCAGCGGCTTTGTGTGCAGCATCCGAACCTTCTACACCGTGAACACGTTTTGCCCACGGCACTTTTTTGCACAAATCAGCATAGTTCTTATCTGCGTTTGGTTCGTCGTAACTCAAATAAACTATGTCATAGTCTATTACTTTAAATGTATTAGCCATCAATCACCTCGTATGCGTAAGAAGAAAACTTACGAGCAGTATATATAGATAAGTCCAAGTTGTCAAGCTCAAATTCGTTTTCAAAAGGCACAACGTATTTGTCGTCTTGTTTTTTAAACTTCAACAATCTATATAGAATGTTTGGATCGTATTTTTTAGTTACACTATAATATTGTAAAGTTGGATCGATCTGCAGAGATTGACTATCAAGTGCATCTTGTATATCTTTGCTAAAAACCAACTGCCAAACTTTTTGTTTTTTATCTTGTAATATCGTTACATCAGGATTTTCGTCATTGACAACTTCCAGCATAAATGCATCTTTAAGTTGATCCTGCTGCCAAGTTTTAATGTGTTTGAGTACATGACGCTTTTCTAAAAAATCGTATTCTACTTTGTAATCAATAAGAGACTCTTTGCCTTGTATAAGTCCTTTAACCTTATCATATTCAATCTTTATACTATCATTGTTTTCATCAGGCTGTCTAGCAATTTTAGTAATGCTACCATTGTTATCAAAATGAACATATCTATCTGTAATAATCTTAACTTGCATACTATATTCCTAAATGCTTTTCATAAATGCCAACTATACGATCAGTTAAAAAATCCTTTTCAGTATAATGAAATATTCCACTTTGTGAAAAGTTTCCTATTTTTAACTGCAAATCTTCACTGAGATAAACACCTACTCTGTTTTGCCATCTGTTGGCAAAGTTTTGACTCCAGTTTTGTACTTTGGGTTTCATATGAACAAAGCTAGGATATTTTACTCTAGGATTTGTAATTTGATTTTCCACATTCATAATCTTAGCTGCAATAGCAGCATTTAAATCCATACTACATGTTTTCTGAAACGATTTTCCACCTGCATGTGCTTTGTAAAACTGTTGCCAGTTGTTGTTTATTGTTTCTATCCAAGTATAAAACTCATGTGCTAAATCAGACTTTTTAAACCAATGTACGCCACTATACAGATTGGGCAAATCAAACTTAGTAAAGGCCTTTCTGTAATAGTCGCTGGTAACTGTGTCACCCCTATATGTGAGTACTTGACTGGTATAAAACAAATCATAGTTTTTTAAAAAATCGAACCAACTGCTGATATCTTGTAAGATCAGCATATCTGTATCAATAACTATTGTTTCTTCATAAGGAATAGCATGGTATATTTTCCAACGGTTGCTAATTTTCCAACTTTCATCTTGGGCATGATCTCCCCATGGTATTTCTACTATATGATCAAAAAGTGTTTGGTATTTTTTAGGAACTGGATCATTGGTGATCAAACAAATGCTAATATTATCATTTGTTGCTTTAATACTCATTGCTGCTACACAAGCTTGCTTTACATAATCAAAATCGCTGTTTTGAGCTAGCATAGTAATATTATTCGTTGTCAATTATTCTCTCCAAACTAAACTTGTTCATTACATGCAGATTGCTGCCTTTGAGTTTGTTTAAAGTATACTCGCCAAATCTATCTGTTTTTTCTACTAATACTACAAACTTGTCATCCTCAAGACTGTATAACACATCTTTATCAATAGCATAATAATGCGTACCAGGTAGTTCGGCTGCAAACTCACCGTTTTGATACCCGTTCATCATATGAATAGCAATACTAAAAGCAAAATCGTTTCTATAAACATTGCTTTTAAATTGATACACACTTCTATAATGCAGATAGTTTTCTTGTATGTGATTTATCAAGTCAAAGAAAACTTTGTTAATAGGTGTTTTTCTAAAAAAGAAAACTGTTGCCCAGTAAAAATCAACACTTGTATCGCTGATATGTTTAAACTCAGAAGTTTCTGTATATTCTCCTAAATGCACTGCTTTTTTGTATAGCAAAAGATCTTTTTGCTGTGCAAAGCAGTTGTTTAAAATGTCATTACTAATAACAAAATCAGTGTCCATCACTAGTGTTTCATCATACGGAGAGAGTTCGTAAGCAGCAGCACGATTGCCATTGTTAAAAGGCAACACTTTGTTTGAAATGCTACCATCATGATATCTTTTGTTAGCAAACTGTAGTTTGAGACTTTTTACATTGATAATCTCATCAAAGTTTACTACATAATCTGGAAACTTATTTGCTACATCAACGTCAGTTACTAATGTAGTGGGCAAGTTCATATACTTGCTTATGCGTTTAGCAAGGAAATTTGCTTGCTTAACATAGTTTACGCTAGAGTTGTTGCTGGCAAAAAGTAAAACTCCTCTGCTCATATTTCCATTATACTTTCAACTGACCTAGTTTTCTTTAGTTTATTATACTCTAACAAGTATTTGTTACTAGCTTCAAAATATACACTGTGAATATTAACTGCAAACTCTTCAAGATTTTCAATCTCAGTCGGCGTGTCGTTGTCGTCTATTAAAACAGATGATACTTGACCTAAAGAAATTAAGCTTTGTACAAAACTAATCAACTGTTGGGTAACTGTAAACTGACTTCCGGAATAATAATAAATTACGTTTTCTTTGTATTGTTCTTTTAAAATACGTTTTTGATTGTTTAGTGTAACCATAAGGTTACTGATATCTAAAGCTTTTTCTAGTCTTTCGTCCATACTACATCTCCATTAGATTTATAGTATATAACATCTAAATCAAAAAGTCAAGTAAAGAATGGTTATAACGCAGAGTTAACTGTTCCTGGTGGTGCTGGTCGTTGTATAGCAGCATATGTTGTAGTGTCGATAACAAACTCGCTAGAGGGAGTATAAGTATAAATGTTGCTTGTAACTGTTCCGGTAACTGCTTCGTCAACAGGATCATTAAAATTTTCACTCTGTCTGCCGCTACCTAAGTCGGCATCATCAAACTCTATTTGGAATATTAGTTGTGTAGCAGTTGATAATGCACTGTTTGTACTTGCTTTTATACGATATTGGTTGTTGTCGTATACTGTGTCAAGTGTAGGTGCTGCTGCCGTACTGACGCCGCCTTGTTTTGTAAAAATAATAGTTGTTGGTGTGGTTCCTGTACTTATCGAACTCAACAATGTTCCAGAACCAGTTCCGCCAATGCTTTCTGTTCGCCAGTTTGATCCAACTCTACCAAATCGTATAGTACCCATGGCACTTAAAACTTGTGCCCAGTCCCAATCTTTGGTATTTGCAGAACCACTAGTACCACCAGTTAAACTAGCATCAAATCGAAGTTCACCGCCTGCACTAAGAAAATACAAAAATGAGTTATGCGATCCAAAATCTACAGTGACTCTATGTGTAATAACAGGTGTTGCACCATTTCCCCACGGGTTGGTTGTTCCGTTGCGTGTACTACTACAACTTGCGCCGCCTGATGTAGTTAATAGTCCAGTTGTAAAACTAGAACTATCAAAATCTGTAGCTACATGATTAAACGAAGTTACTGCTGCTGCAATAGTTTGGAAGTCGGCGATATCGTCAAAATCAATTGTTGTATCAGCAGCAAAATCTGCTGGTAGGTTGGTGGTATTTTGAGATCCAGTTTGATGTACATATCCTGCTTGTAAGTCAAGATATAAATCAAACATTTGTTGACTTGTAACTGTATCACTAACTCCAACTGTACTGCCGCCGACAACTACATCACTAACAAAGTTTCTTCCATACCCACTAGTTGTATTACTAAGTGCAATGCCGTGATCTGTCCAAGCTGTAAAGTCGCCAACACGAGACGCAATGGATTGGCGTATGTTATTATATTCTAAAGCTGTGATCGGATCTAAAGCGGCCATACTGTTTCCTTAATCTATAATGTATTTATTATACATTACATTTTACTGTTTGTCAATCAAAGATCTGACACTTTAGAATAGCTAGGAGCTGGGTTATTTACATAAGTTGTACTATCAGATCTCAAATGCGACACTGTACTAGTTAGTGTGCCACGTACTCGTTCGTCGGCACCGCCTGATCCATTAGCATCATCTGTTAATGTTATTAAAAATCTTATTCTAGTATTGTTATCCAACTTGGCTTGTATTTTGTATTCGTTTTCAACATATACGCCACTGCCAGTTTTGGTATAAATTGTTTGATAACTAGTGGTTAAGTCTAAGTTGCCAATAGCAGTACCGACACCACTACCGTTAATACTATCGTCAGTGACATCATCAGTAGTGCCACTTAGATTGTATCCGTCTGTAGAAGTGTAAGTAAACTTAATAGTCTGCATGTTTGTTAACATACTTTCCCAATCTACTGTTTTTTGATAATCAGGATCAGTAGGTCCTAAACTGTGCGTTAAACTTGCGTTAAAACGTATTTCGCCGCCGGCATTAAAAAAACCTCGTCTAGCATTTTCTGTAGCAAACGTAGCAGTAAACTCGTGTGTGATACTCTGAGGTAATGCACTACCTCCCCATACTGTTGTTCTTGTACTGTTCACACCAGCACTTTCAACCGAGGCATAATCGGCATCTATTAAAAATCTATTTGCTTCAACTGTAGTAATATTTGTTTCGTACTCGGCATAAAGGTCATCCCAAACCAAACCAGTTTCGCCGGACTTTACACGAGTGTTAACTGTTTCGCCTATTAATCCTCCGGGCAATGTGCCTAACTGATGTACATAAAGTTTGGTATAATCAGTCTTTAGGTTTTCCATATCTTCAATGGTTACTTCAGCATTGACTGGTACTGCACTACTAGATACAGTATTGTTATATCCTTTGTCACCGCTGCCTGCACCTAACAAGGCAGCAATTCTGCCTTGTATGGTATTGTACCTTGCTGCTGATATTATATCTCCTACGCCCATAGTGTATCCTTTAATTAACTACGTATATTTATACTTTTAAAATACACTCAACGAGTTTTTCAGCTGGATCAGTATTTGTTTCTAATGCTATACCAACTAGTGCTCGTGTAGCTGTAACAGAACACACGCCGTCTTCCCAGGCGTACACTGGTTGTCCTTTTGAAACAGGTTCTTTTATACGTACAGGCACACGACCTTTGAGCGCTATTGCTTGTCCGTCTGCTTCAGAGTTCATCAAGTAAGCAGGGTTTTCACTGATAACACCTACTGCTAAGTCTGAACTTTTTGCTGCTCTCGATTCTGCTGTATGACTAGCAGGCGAAATTGCCATTGCTGTTCCTACAGGGTATTCTTGATCTGTTGTATATTTTTCAGCCAAGTCTGCATATCTTGCTTTAGTAGCAGTACCGTTGAACACTACTGCTGTTAAGTTTCCGCTACTGTCTCTTGCTGCAATAGTATTAGCAGTACCTGTTGTACTTGCTGATCTTCCTGTGCCGCCGACATCTACAGTATTTGCTTTTGTTGCAGTTCCTTGGAATGTGTCAGCATAAACATTTGACCATTTTAAGCCTGCACTACCGAGGTTGTATGTAGCATCAACTTCTGGAAATATTCCTGTTTCTGTAGCACTAGTATTTCTAACACTAAAAATATTAGATGTACCAAGGCCACTTCTAGTTGCACCAAATACCATTTTGTCGCCAATTGTGTTTACAATACTACCGGTTGTATCAGATACAACAGTAAATGCAATATCGTTGCTGTCTCCTAATGTAAATCCTACATCGGCAAATCTTGCTACAGTTGTAAAGTTGGCAGTTGATGCTGTTAAGAATTCACTAGCAAGCTGACCTCCGAGACGTAATGCATTACTTGCTGTTCCCCATATAACTGGTTCACCAGTCGATCCAGAACCTGTTGTTACACCAGTTGAACTATCAGTGTTAACCAATGTAATACCTTTTCTAATAAGTGTAAAACCTGTTAAATCTGGAACATTAGTAGCTTGTGTAGAACCAAGTGTAAACTCAGTTGAACTAATAATATACACAGGAAGATCGTTTATAAGAGCAACAATAATAGATTTAGTAACATCTAAACTATCTACAACATTAACACTGAGCATTTGTGTTGTGCCGTCGCCTGCTGCTTGAGGGCCTATTAAGATAAACTCGCCGCTGCTGTTTTTAGCATATAACTGATTACCTGTAGTACTGTACCATAAGTCGCCTTCTGAAAGCCCTGCTGGCTCAGTAGCACTAACTTCGGCTCCTCCTGCATTTTTCCAAGCTGCGCCTGTATAAAATTTAAGTTTTGTAGAACCTGCATCGTACCATACTTGTCCAGTGATTGCTCTAGAAGGAGCAGTTGTACTAGCAAAATGCTCTAACAAGTGAACAAAGTTTTCGTTCTGAGCTTCGCCATATCCACTGTAGTTTTTTCCTACTAGCTTTATGTCTGTGCTCTGATCTACTGTTCCGTCTTCAACTACTACCAGTTGATTACCGTTAAAAGTATTGATTATATATGCCATTGTTGCTCCTCGTGCTTACACTTATTTATCGTATTTTACGGATATGCTGTAGTTGACTTCCAAACCCAGTCCGATGACTCATTAGCAAATTCAATAATATATCTAGTTACTGTAAATGATACTGTTGTAGTAGGATTTGGAGAAACAGTAACATCCTGAAGTACGTTAACGTTTTGTACGCCGGCACTGTCAACTGCAATAAGACTTCTATTAATATTACTATTAACATCAATAGGATCTGTAGTAGCAGCTATTTGACTAGCTAATATTCTAACTCTAGCAAACTCAGCACGCTCTGTTGTCGGTATCAAAGTCAGTAATAGACCTTTTAGATTAGTTTCTAACGGTCCTTCGCCAGGTCCGGATGTTCCATAGTCAGTAGCATCAATGGTAAGAATTGTGGTTGTTGCTAAGTTTTCTTGATCAACATATCCTTTTGTAGCAACAAAGTTATCCGGCGATTCTGTTCCTGTAAAGTTGGCTTCGTAATAAGCACTTACTGGTTGTTTAACACCTGTAATAAACTGCTCGCTTGCTAATGATATATCACTAACAGTTGAAATAGACAAGCCGTTGCCGTTGCTGCTGGTTATTGTATATCCGTCTATATTAATATCGTCAACATTTAGTGTTGACAAAGTTCCAATACTGGTCAAGCTACTGTTAACAACACTAGAACCCAGCGTGGTTTTACTTAATACATCTACAGTATTAATCTTGTATGTAGATGCATTATCATCTAAGTTGAGATTGTCTTCTGTGGTCCAACTTTGTGTATCTATTCTGTAGGTCCATTTTATACTACCTGCTGTAGTTTCTATTAACAATCCTGCATCGTCGACAAACTCGCTTGAACTATCTAGTAAGCTACTATCATCTGGCATTGCCAACTGAATGTTTTTATCAGCAACTCTCAACGAAGTAACTTCCTCATTGACTACTGTACCTACTCTCAAATTTCCTTCAACTTTTAAATCACCTGTAAATCTAGCATCGCCATCTACATCAAATGTATATTCAGGAGCACTCTCGCTAAATAATCCAAGTCTTTTGTTTGTAGCATCAAACCTAGCAGCCATATACTCGCCGGTGCCGTCTTTTAACTTGACTCTTAGTTCGTTGTTGGCACCTGAGTTTCTAAGTATAGTATGTGTACTTTCTTTGGTAATACTAAATCTATTATCAAGACCAACTGTTAGACCACCGTTGTTGTTGATGGTTAAATTGCCTGTAGTAATATCATTTTCTGTTGCACTTAGAAAGCTATCTTTTGTGTAAGAGTTTCCTAAGTTGTCTACCAAAGCTAATGCACTGTCGGCTTTTCCATTCCAAGAAAAGTCAGCAAAAGAACTACTAATATTAAATCCTGCAGATAAATCTGTAAATCCACTTATTGCTGGAAACGGTGTAAATGCTGCTTTGGCATATATACCGACTAGACTTCCGCCTATGTAAAACTTTATAACAATTTTATTTTGACCAGTTGTGTCTTTTACTGTTGAAACTTCTGTTCCTGATCTAGTTTGAGTCTTTGTATACTGAGGACCAACTAATACAGTTTCTGAACCATTCCAAAAATACATTTGATCAGTATTACCATTGATCCATATGTCGCCTGCTGTTAAGTTAGGAGGCTGTGTTGACGAAAAGATTGTACTATCAGTACTTTTAAAAGTGGTGCCGTCATAAACTTTTAATCTTCCTTCAGACGTATCATACCACAGTTGTCCTTTTACTGCTTTGCTCGGAGGTGCTGTATTTGCAAAACTCTCTAGTAGTTTAATAAAGTTTTCATTTAAAAACTCTCCAAAGCCTTGATAGTTTTTTCCTATCAATGAAATATCTACTGTATTATTGTCCAATCTACCATCTACTAGTTCAACCAGTAACGAACCGTCTGTTTTATTTAATTTATAACTCATTATGTTACTCCGTGATAGATGATAAAGTTGATAGTAGCAAACGGATTGGTAATATCTACAGGAGTATTGGATGTGCCGTCAAATACGCCGCCGCTTAATCCGAGTCTACTACCAGTGCCGCCATCAATGCCGCCGCCTGTTAATGTTTCTGGAGCACTAGTTGTAGCATTTGTTACGGCATAAAACTGTTCTCCGGTGCTGCTTTGTAAATCGTGCTGGTGTTCAGGTAAGTTATCAACTGCTAGAGTTGCTTCATCATTACCTGCTACGCCGCCAAGTGTACCAGCAGCAGTGTTGCTGATTCTATTACTATCCCCTGGCAATCCTAAACCTACTGGTAGACGTCCTCTATAATCAGGAATTCTAAACAAGTTGTTTGGATCACTTGGTGTTCCCCAATACCAAGTTGTAGCATCAGATGCATCGTATCCTATTGCAGACGCTAGTGTTCCGTATGTTGACGACGATACTTCGTCGCCGTTGCATATAAACCATCCTGCCGGGGCTGTTGGTCCAGCAAACATAGTAACTGTGCCAACTGGAATAGGCGATATACTATTGATTATTTGCGCTTGTGTTGCTTTATATAATGTGCCTGATCTATTAATCAGTAACTCATCTGTACCTTGAACTGTTGGTGGAGAAGTAGTTGACACATTAGGTTTGGTATTTACAAAGCTAGATGAAAGTGTAGTTGTAAATGTTTTAGTGCTGCCGCCTGTTTGTCCATCAAACGTAAATCCGCTACTGGTTACATCTCCTGACATTGCAAAAGTAGTAGCACTGTTTAGTTTGCTTGCACTGCCTGTGGCATTTCCTGTGAGATTACCTGTAACATTACCACTAACATTTCCAAAAAATGTTTCAGCATAAACACCTGTAAACTTTTTACTCGATGTACCAATAGTTGATGTATTGGTTACGCTTGGCGGAACTATTGCGCCGCTTTGATTAGCAACAGTTATTGCTCCTTCGGCTGTTATTGTGCTTCCTACTCGAAGTTGTTTAGCAATGCCGGCGCCGCCCTTAACTGTTAATGCACCTACATTAGGACTAATACTATCAAACTCGCTGTTGACAACCACTTTACCTGTAGTGTCTAACGCAGCATCGTCGCCGTCAGCTACTCCTACATTAATATTACCTTTTAGGTCTAACACTTCTGTAGGGCCTAAGTTATTAAGACCTACGTTTCCATTATTGGCTATCCTAACTACTGGACTTGTACTAGCTGGTGTTCTAATGTCTAATGTTCCTGCGCCAGCTAGTTCTAATATTGCTGAGGTACCTTCAACTAATATACTAAATGTTTTAACATTGCCAACTTCTAATCCTGAGTTTGGCACTTTAATCGAGTTATTAAAGATTTGTGTTCCTGCGCCAGCATCTGTTCTTGCTAGTGCAGATGCAAGTATTGTACCTGGAATATTTGTTGTGTTATCTGGATTGATATTTAGACGCTCAGCTACTTTTGATTCTCCGGATACTTTAGCAGTATTACCGCTTACGTTTGTACTCAACGTTATGCCAATACCAATCTTACTAAATCCGCTTATCAAACTCTTTGGAGTAAACTCTACTGCACTGATAATACTAACAGGAACGTTGTTTATATAGTTTACAACTACATCTCTGTTTACATCGCTTATATCAACGATTACTTCGGGTATTGCTCCTGTTTTATTTCCGTTGCTGTAAGTAGGTCCTACAAGTACCCAGCCACTTCCAGTATAAAGATACAACTGACTGCTTGAAGTATCTACCCACAAATCGCCTACTACGCTGTTGGTTGCTTCAGGTTCTGTAGCTGCTTTTTTCAGGCCGCCTGCTGCTACCCAGTTGGTTCCATCATATATTTTAAGCTGATCTACATCATTGGTCGTGTCATACCAAAGTTGTCCTTCAACTGGATTACTCGGAGGATTTACATCAGCAAAGTTTTCTAATAGATGCAAAACATTGGTTAGCAAACTTGAACCATAATCTCTTAGATTACGTCCTGGTAAAAGCAAACTTGTTTCTGTATTAATAGAAGTATCTTCTACTGTAATACTGCCTTTGTTTGCTTCGTCAGTAAACGGAATATTGTATGCCATTAAATATTACCTCCACTCAAACTTTGTACTCTAACTGTATAATCAATCTGGATTAATCTGTTTAGACTTTTTTGTACTGGGTGGAAAATAACATGTGTAATCAATCTGCCGTTGTCAATCGGTGAGTAACTTTTTAAACCTAGCTCGTCAAACACATATTGATCTTCTGCATTAGCTGCGGTATCATATGCTGCTTGTCCGTCTGGCTCACCGTAATCCAACAAACAAGTTACAAATATATCTGTGTAGTTGGTTCCACTTACATGACGAGTTTCTATTTTATTGCGAGTTGGATCTACATTATTAACACTGTTATCGTCTACCACTTTGCTATAGGTCTTGTTATAGAGACTAGCATTAGTTCCTGTGCTGTTAGGAGTGAGATAGGTAATAATACCTGTTGGGTCAACACTTGTACCACCGTTGCCAAATTCCATTTCATATATAAAACCTTGCCCAGCGTTAGCCAAACTTTCTGCTAACGCAATACTCATATTTTCATAATGAATTGCGTTTCTTTTATTAATAAAAATTTCGCCCGATTCTGGGTTATGTATTTTTATGTGGCCTTCGACGTGTATGCCGGTATTATCAGTTTTGTGTTCCATGTTACCTCACCTATAACTATATTTATCGTGGTAGCGATATTGTTTTCTCTCTTATAAATCTTGCGATTTTATTTGTACTATCTGACATTGATAGTGTTGTTGTTCCGTCTACAATGTCATTCCAAACGTTGCCTGTTTTTCTTACAACTTTTAAGTTTTCTCCTAACAACGGATGCCCATCTAAATGTAACGCATCTTGAACATCAATTTTCAACATTGTTCTTGACTGCTGATCTATCATTACGTTTTCAACAGTGTATTCTGGAGGTAATACTTGATCGCCTTCAACACTGTCTTGGTCAACTGTTGCATCAAACTCGTAATAGTTTGTATCTTTTGATTTATTTGTAGGCTCTAACGGTGTTGGTTTTCTCAAACGTTTGCCGCCTACAAACACATCAATCATGCTTGCTGCAATATCATTTACAAAAGTTTCGTATTCTTCATCTGTTAATGTAGTTACACCTATCTTTTCAGCATAAGCATATGCTGTAGCAAATACATCAAAGTCTAGTAATATTTCTTTGGTACTACCATCAGCAAACTCTGACAAGTCTGTAACTGTTGTAGATTCTTTGTAAGGAATAGTTTCGTCTATGCCTTGACCTTGAACTATTGTACCAGCTGAATATTCGGTTTTGACACCAGTTCCTAGTGTTCCTCTACGCAGTTGTCTTAGTAGATTGCCGTCTAGCACATAATATTCAATACGTTCACCATCAATCCAAACAATGCCAGGTTGGCCTGTATTTTTATTTGGCTCTGTAATTCCTGTAGAATCTTCCAATACAATATTTGTATCATAGTATCTCAAAGGCTGATTTAGAACATATTCATTTTGATTGTTCAAGCGTTTGAAATGATAACGATTGAGCATGTCTTTGAAAATTCTAAATCCGTACTTCGGTTTGCTAACTGGAGCAGCAAATTGTATTATTTCAATAGTACTAGATTCCGAAACTCTTTGATTTATTTGAACTGCATCTTTTGTGCTGTTTAAAGTATAATCTACTTCTGGCGACAATAGTTTGCCGTTTTTGATTACCCATACATAACTCGAACTTATTGCTGTTTGCGCAAGTTTGATAAATCCTCTAGTCAGCAAGTTTTTGTCAAAATAGAACTCACTGTCTTCTGGAGCGTAGCTACTATTATACACAACATTGTAGCTGGCTCTTTCAAACTGGTTAACATCGTGATTTGAGAAAGTATAGATTTTAACATCATAACCGATACGAGGCGATGTAACAAACGACAATGTATCGCTTTCGGCATAATCAACCTGTGTAATAGTTACATCAAAATATGTACTGTCATCGCTGTACTTGGCAATCACTGACATTTCTCCAAGTGTACCTGTAGACGAAACAAAATCTGTCAATCCTCTAACATAACCATGTAAAGTTAAAGTTCCGTCTTGGTTTTTACTTTTAACAAAACCTCTAACAACCACGCTATCATCAGAAGTAAATACAATTTCATCGCCTATTGGAACATCGTTTGTCCACGTGCTTGATTCGAACGTAACTGTTGTTTCTGTAAAAGTATATTCGGCATTTTTAATGATGTATACTTCCATTGTTTCGCCAATTTGTCCTACTGCTGTTGTTAGCAGCTCAACACGACCGTTAACAGGATCATATTGCCAAAAATCTCGACTGATACTATCACCCTCGATATAAACCAATACATCGTCTTGATAAATTTTACCAATATCGTCAAACTGCCATCTATCAATATCATATGCTCTATCAGCAGTTAATGTAAACTTTTTTCTATATCCTGGATTTAGAATTTTGTCATTTACTTGAACTATAATGTTGTTTGCTAATGGTGTTTTTGTAGTCGGCAAAGGAGTAGTTCCTTCAAATGTATGCCATAACTTTTCTCCATTAGCAACAAATGTTTGATCTAGCATGATTTGACTAAAGTTAGCAACTTCACTGTTGTAAACAGTATAGTCAATAATATCACCTATTGCAACTGCACTAGTTAACTCAATACCAATAAATCCATCCATATCAACAAGAACACCATTAACTGCAATGCCGTTGTTGGTTACAAACAAACTATAGTTTTCAGAATATGTAATATTTGTTTGATATTGTGTTGTTGTTTCTGTAACTGTTATTCTATCTGAATCAACAATGTCTATTCCGTTGTTGTCTATTAGTATAATGTTTAGATTTTTGTTAGGTGTTAACAACGAGCTGTCTTCTAAAACAAACGTACTGTTTTTCCAATCAATGCTGTATTGCGCAGGATCTAATATCACATTGTCAATTTTAGCAATCACACTAGTTTGAGATTGAGGCAAAGAGTTGATATTCCATTCTATAGTTTCATCGTCAGTTGTATAGTTGTGAACTGTGATAACACCTTGGCCATCTGGAACCCTATTGTATACTTTTATATCTAGTGTATCAACAACTTGACCCGGTACTTGTTCTTCTGGACCTTTTGATGTAGTAGGAGTAACAAATCCGTCGCCGTCCACTGTAATGTCGCCTGACTCAATACCTTTGGCTGTGGTGTATTCAAAGTTGCCGCCTTTGAGTTCAAGATCAAACGTTGTATAATCTGGAGATGTACTACCGTCACTGTCTTGCTTTCTAATGATAATAGTATCACCGGCTTGATTTGCTGTGTAAGGCGCATCATCTATTTCATTGTATTTTTCTAAAATATCACTTAACACAATACTAGTTGTAATGCCATCTCCGGATATCGGCAACTGTACTGCATATGGCACTTTACTATCAAAAGTAGGATAACTGCTGCTGTCTAATCTAACTGGATCTTCGTCTGCTGGCGCTGCTACTGATTTGAAGTAGATATTGTATGTTACATTAGCTTCTAATACTCCTGCTAACTCAACAACATTTGTACTGCCGTCTAATACCAAGATTTCGTCATCAAATGTATTATCAAAAGTATCGAATGCTTCTGAGCCAAATAACCCTGTATCAAATCCGCTGGTGTTGTCAAAGTCAAGCGTGTCAATCTGTACGCCGCCGTAATCAACGCCATCCATTAGTTGTGAAAGATCTTTGGTGCCATCTGACAGTGTTGGCATACCTGGCATGCCACTGGTTGGATTATAGAAGTAACTGATTCTATCTGCGGCACTTAGCATACTTGCATTTCTGTAGTATTCGACTACAACAGTTGAACCAGTTGACGGTGCTGTTGTAAACACTACAACACCTTGATATCTAGTGTAACCTTTGCTAGTATCTTTGTCGTTTCTCACAGTATACTCACTGCTTAACATTTCAATACTATCAACATAAACCTTTACTCTAGAAGTTCTTGTGTCTATCGGCCATTTTAGTGTAAACTCTTCTGTACCACCGTCGCCAACGAACGATTCAGAAGGATCAACTTTTAAATCTGTAAACACTGTGTTGCCTGACAATCTATCAAACTTCATTAGCATGTGTGTGCTGCGAATTTTACTGTTGCCTAAAATAGCTATTGCTGTAGCAGGCTGTGCTGAATCATTTTGAGATCCGTCAAATGTAATAGTAGGAGCACTAATATATCTAGCACCTGTTACATCAACATCAATAAAGTTTACAACATCACCTGCAAGTGTAGCACGACCTGTTAATGTCGGGCCACCTCCGCCGCTAATAGTTACGTTTGGAGCATCTGTCCATCCTTGTCCGCCATCATGCACAACAATCTCTGTTATGTTGTATCCTAGATTATCTAACCAATGCTTCTGCGGATATGTGTTTACAAACTCACTAAATGTTTGAACTTCATTGTTGAAAACACTGGTTCTCTCAGCAACAATCTTTCCTGCTGCTGCATCGTATCTTGGTGCTAAATCAAAGTCAGTTACACTTGTTTGTGTTGGATCTACTTTTTCGTAAGCACTAATGTATTCTCTAACTGTAGTTTTATAAGGTTTTACTTCGTTTACATAATCTTGGTAGTTGTTTAAGTTGTCATTTTTAAATGTAACTCGCTGATCCAGCTCGCCGACATTATGCTTGGCTTTTACAAAACTTGTTTTAAATACCCAATCAACATTTACTTGTTCTGCTAGAATATAACGTACACTAGCAAAGAACAGTTTGTTCCATTCTACTTCTAACTGATCTACAAAGATTTGATTTTGTAGAGCAGTCATAATATTTCTTACTTCGTCGACTGGCTCTCTGTCGTATAGATATGCATCAAACACTTGATTGTCAAAACCATTAGCAGTGTTTGAATACAACAACGACGAAAACTGTATTGTGCCGTTTTCACGTCCAACTGTTTTGTAGTTTACAGTATAATCTACTTCATCTTGATTGTCAATCTTTTCTAGCAACAGCCAGCCGCCGCTGCCAATGTTTTCAATCTTTACAATGCTGCCAATAGAATCTTCTAGTCCTGCTAGAGCATAACTTCCAGGAATCAAATAATCAATAGATGTTGTGTTGCTGTATCCTTCAGCATACCAGTTTACATATGCCCAATACGCAGTTGTGTCAAACTTTTGTATTTGATCTCTTGTCCATTCTCTAGTAGATGGAATATAGTTATACAATGCCCAGTATCCGCCAACTTCGCTGTCGTTCTCAACCAACACTGTAAAAGGTCTAACAACTATAGTAGTATTGTCATCATAGTTTTTACCAGAATTTACAACTTCAGCACTTGTTACTTGTCCAAGATTGTTGATATATAGCTGAACTTTAGCACCTATTCCGGTGCCTCTGATTTCTACACTAGGGCCTTTTCTTGTAGTACCTGATGTATATGAAGTATCGATATATCCTCTGCCAGGATTAGTAATAGTAACTGTTGTGATTTTTCCGTCAATCACAGTAGGTTGCAAAGTTGCAGTTTCTATTTTAGCAACCGGAACAAATCTCAATAGATTTTCGCTGGCAACAACACTGTCATATGTGTTGTCATAAATGCTAGGTACTGGATCTATTTTTTGCAAGCCAGATAAATCAAAGTCATCTACTATTAGATTGGAAAGTAATATTCCATTTACTCGTTCGATTATTTGTTTCAATGCTTCTGTTTTATTAACAAACATACTTTGATTAGGAGCATTTAAAATTCCATATCTTTTTGGAACACTTATATCAATGTCAGGAATAGGATTACTATTTTTATCGTATCCTACCAAACTGTCAATCCACTTGTTGACAAGATCCTGTGTCGGCTTGCTGGTAGCAACACCTTCAGTTAGCATTTGATATTCAAAGTGAATGTTGTTTTCTGTTTCTATTGTATTCCATTCAATGTGCAAGACAATATCATTGTTTTTGATATCACTTCTAACATTGTGCAATCCAAATTTGTTTGCATCATAAAACGCAACAAACTTGTATCCTTGTCCAGCAGGATCACTTATCAGTTGTGCTACATCATAACCACTGATTTTTCTATTGTCAATATTTGGAAGTGTTCTTTTGTTTTTAACCCAGAAATAATATTTTTGAGAAAATGTACCTGTTATTGGATCGTATACATCTGCTGCTACATACGAGTTATCGCCATACTTAGATGTCCCGCTAATGCTGTCTGCTTCGCCTTCTGTGGTATCAGCAATCTCGTCCCATTCGCTAGGAAGTAAATCTGTTTCAACCCATTCATATACATCAACTTCAAACGTAGGGATTGCTCTGTTCCAGTTGTTTGATTTGTATTCTAGATTTCTCTGTCTTGTATTGAACCATTTGATTGTGTTGAGATCCCACCATAGCTTTCCTACATAGTTTACATCCCACGGAGTTTTATTTCCAGTATTGGTGTTTCCTATATTGTAAACTGCTGGATCATAATACAGTTTGTAAGCAAGTTCTTGTTCTGCAGGACTTGCTATTTTTCCTTGTATTGGATCAATAAAATCTATGTAAGTTACAAGATCGCCATTTGTTTTATCGTACAAGAATACATTTTTGATTTTACTTGTATCAACATAATCTTGAACAACACTGTTACTGGTCCACGAATCAGATGTTTTGTCTGATCTAAAGTCTATTATAAATCCAACATTTGTAACCGAACCCAAATCATCAACATAGTTTGCTGTTGGCATACCTACTACAATGTGGTTGTCTTGCAACAACAATGTAGGATTAACTGCTTTGTTTGTCTCTCTTGTATAACGCATTTTTTCAGCATATATCCAAGTGTTGTTTATGTTTTGATAAATGTAAACTTGACCGTTGTCTTTGGCAGTGTCAACAAAGCCTGTGGCAAGATCATCAAAAAATGTATTTTCCTCATCAAATGTAACAGTTGATTCGTTGTCTCCGTTGATACTCAAAACAGCAAGTTTGTTGTTTGAAAAATCCAAGTGCCAACCAAACAGTTCGTTTTTCTGCCCTACTGGCGAGTATATTTCTTGAGACAAATCAAACAACGGGTTTTCCGAATCAAAGTTGTATCTGTATAGATAAACTTTACCGTTGTCAATGCCTGTGTCATCTGCTGTTACTGCCGAAACAGCCAATGTATGTCCATCGTCTGTCAGCGCAATACTGTATCCAAAGTCTTCGTTTAATGTTGTGGCATCAATGTTAGACTCGTAAACATATCTACCGTTGTTGTCTATTCTATAGATACTAACTCTGTTTTCGTCGTTGCTGTCTAGCATACCTGCTATAGCAATAATGTTTCCATTTTTACTAACATCAAAACTTCTACCGATGTCAACAGCATTGCCTAAACCAACACTGTCACTGTCTACTGCTACAACATCTCCAAAGTTAGGAACAAATCCTACATAATCTATGTATTGATCTAAAACCTGCCATTGCGAATCAACGCCTGGTAATATTCCACTGCTAGCAAATATGTTAGTACTTGCCTGATACAAAATAAAATCAGAGAATACTATTTCTCCAGTGTAGTAAGTTTTTAGAGGATCAAACGTGCCTTTGTAGTTTCTATCTTTACTGTAAGTAAACACATCGTCTTGATCTATTGAACTGTTAACAAAATAGATTCTTCCATTTTCTGCATTGCTGCGAATGAAGAATTTGTGATTGTCATTTGAATCAAATGCACTTTTAATAGCAATACCAAAGTTTTCATTTGCTGCCGGAACAGGAGATAATATTGTTGTTACAGGTTGGAATAGACTTGCAACTTTTTTGTAAACATGAACAATACCTTGGTTTGGCAATCCACTAGCAATACCATCTTCGTCTGCTTCTAAGATATCAACTGTTTCCCAGTCTTGTGACAACGAACTGATTGTGCTATCAGCAAGACCTGCCGGAATGTTTTGAATAGCACGCCACAGTGTTCCTCTATCACTAACAATATCGCCTTCGTTATAAGGTTGTGTACCGTCAAACTCACCTACATATTTGCTCTTAACGTTAGAAGCACTTGGAGCACCTACTAACAAATATTGACCGTTTTCTGTAATACAAACACTAGTTCCGAAACCGGCGCCGCTGTCATATATGCTGTCGGTGGTTTCAATAGTTATTGTTTGTGTTAAAGAATATGACAATGATTCACTAACTCTTGTGTATATTGCTACTGCACCGCTGATACTATTGTCTGGCAACCCAACAGCTAATGTTTGATTGGAGCCGTTTACAGCAAATGCTGTTGCATATCCTTCGTCGACTAACTCTGATTCGTTCAATAACTCTTGTTGTAGATTGAACACAGGAGCATTATCAAACACTTCACTAACACCAGTGCCGTTGTTGTCAACCCACATTCTTTCGCTACCGTCTAAATCATAGTTTTTGTAAATGTCATTGACATCAGCAATCGACGGTATTCTTCTACTGTTTAACTGAGTGATTATACCAAGTGTGCTATCACGCAAATCCAATGTATCGTCATTGATTGGTGTATTTGAATATATTTCTACAGTGTTTAAACCAACATTTCTTGTTACCCAGAATCCGTCAACATCTTCGTTGACATTGTTGATACCAATAATCTCGCCTGTAGTAAAAGGAACGTTCTTGTTAAACGTAGCAACAAATCCTAAATCTGTTTTATCAATCTGTACAATACGCACAGGTGATAAAATATGCTTGTAAACATTCCAAGATTGCAGGTTCTCCGGAACCCATACGTAACTGCCAATATTTACATTTTTAATATCCAAAGACAATACATCATTTAATGTTCTTGACAAAAAGTTAACTTGGTCAATAGTTACATAACCGCCAGTTTTGGTGTATTCTGTAGAATCGTCGCTGACAGGGAACGGAACATGATTGTAGTTTTCGTTTGACAGATAAACATCCTTTAGAGGATATTGGTAAACAAGATCTGTTCTAGTTTGATCAACTGTGTTTACTAGTTCAACAGTTTGTGGTTCAATTCTAAAACTAGATTCTTCCAACTGATATTCAACTTCGTCAAAGCTGTCTGTAGCACCGTACATACCATTACGTATTGCCCATTCTTCGTGGAACTCGAGACTTTCTTGATCTGCACTGCCTAACTTATCAAACAGTTTTGTCAAAGCATTGTTTGTGCCCTTGTCTTGAATCATGCCCTGATAGAACTTGTACTGACTCACATCGTCGTTGATAATATTTTCAAGATATTGACGCTTTTGATAACCAATCAAATGTTGAGCCAAACGCTGTTGTTCACTGTCAAAGTTGTCAGTGTCAAGGTCATAAAAATCAGTAAACTGATTGGCTCTGTAATCCCAGTTTGGTTTTAAACTACTGGTTGGACGCTCAGATAATACTGTCCAGTTATTGTAATCAAACTCTTGTGTTCCTGAATGTGTGAATCTAGCACTGTAATAAAACTCTTTGTATTTTACCAATTCGCCAATATAATAATCTTTCCAACTTGCCCATTCTGTAACATTAGCTTCGTCATAAACAAAGCCAGGAATATTTAGGCCGCCGTTCCAGTCATCTGTTCTATAGCCAACAACTTTAATACGTTCTTGTCTATAACCCGGTTCTGGGCTGTAAATTGTATCGTTAAACACTGTTGTGTTATCTATAAGAACCACATGCTCTTTTTGTATCAACGGAAGTTTGGCATAAAATATTCCAATGTCAGGATTGGTAGATGCCATACTAAAGTTGTTGGTATTATCTCTAACAATATTTGTACTAGGATTTCTAATCTTACTAGTATCTGCTTGCAAAACATCATAATCGTAGAAGTTATCAAAAACATTGTCTACAATATAATAATCTCTAGAAAACTTCAAAAGGTTAGCAGCAGGACTTAAAACTATTACGCTACTAGTTGCCCAGTTTTGTGTAGTCCAAAACAAAAACTCTTTTGTAATAAGTCTAAAGTCTTCTACAACTTCAGTACTACGATTAAAATAATCAAATACAAAACCTTTTTGTATTAAGTAGTTTTCATATCCAAGTAAAAAGTCTACTACTTCTTGAACGGTTTTTACAACAGAACCGTAGTTTAGTATTGATTGTGTTGTTTCAAATCTTTTTCTAAACAATCCTGTTGCGCCGCCACTTACAGGCAACTCTGATAAACGACTAAAGTTGTCTTGTTCAAATTCATCTGTGGTTGTATGGTTTCTGCTAACTCTGTAATAAACATTTTCGTATCTTACAATTTTTCCAGCAACTAATACCTTGTTTTCAGCCCAGTTTAAAAAGCTATCACTGATTCCGCCGATGTTAACAGCTGGATCATTGTTCGATGCAATCGGTTTGTTGTATACAAAATACGGATCTTCTTGATCATAACCTGATATTTTATAACCGTTGCCTGTTTTTTCAATAATAATACCGCTGTAGTTTACAACTTCTTGTGGACTACTGCTGTTTAAAAATATATCGTAGTTTTCAAAAGGAACAAACACGTTGCCTTGATTCAAAGGTGTTCTACTGTCTAGTACCAAACGCAACTTTTCTTTGTCTGCAAATCCGCTAAGTTTAACACCCAACTGATTTTGTAGCGTTGTTATAGTATCTACATATCTTTCAATCTTAGATGTAAGATTGTTGGTCATATAATCACATATATAGTTTACCAATCCTAGTGTTATTTCAGCAGTATTATTTTCTGCTGTTTTAGGAAACACAATATCTTCTAATCTAAATCTCTTTTTGTTGTTGTATATAATATTTCCAGCTAGGTCTCTCGAAGTCCTACTTCTGTCAAACCCTTTGCCCATTACTTCAGCTGGACGATTTAATAATATTGCTGTTAACAAGCTAAACACATAGTCACTGCTGCGGCGCCAAGCTGTTTCTACTGGTGCTTGATCGCCAAACTCAAATATAACATCTTTGCTTACATTAAAACTAAACTCTTTAGCATATCCACTTTGTAATGGATTTACCAGTTGTCCAAACTCGTTAACTGGTAAATGATTTAACAATCCTGGTCTAACAAACTTTTTATTTCTGCTTACAGGTTTTCCAGGTTCTCTTACAACGCCACTTTCAATATCTTTCCAAAGTATAAGGTTATTGCTAGTGTATGGAGCAGGGCCGTATTGATCTTCCCACCATGTAGGCTGATTACTAAATCCAAGCATTTCCCAAGGATGTGTATTAGGACGATCAGTGTCGTATGCATTTTTGTAAACACCTCTCCAAAACGCAGCAAGAGGTATACCAGTCGGACTACTACTTCTACTGTAGTTGTAAGTAAATGGACTACCAAATGACACAAAATCATTTGTTGTGTAATCAACATTGCCTACTAGTTTTAGCCATTGCACAAAATCTGATATCATTACTTGATTGAGTTGATCAGCTGATATTTTTGTCTGTCTGTAATCTCCATTAACATAATCATAGATATCAAACACAGATGTATCGTATTCAACTTTTAAGTTGTTGTATATTCTTTTTTCCAACTCCAGCAACAAATCGTCTCTGTAGTCATTGTATGCAACACTTAAACTTCCGTCGTGTCCTCTTACAACATTAGTAGTTGTAGTATAAGAAGAATCTGCAAATATCATTGGCTGATATTTTGGATACAAACCTAACTTTGTAGGCGTTTGAGGAATAAAGCTTCCTTCTGTGTTTTCATATTCAAATATTTTTAAAGTATCATTGTTGGCTAAAGTTGCTGATATTTCTACAAACCCGTTGGTTGTAAATGTGTAATCAATACCATAAGAAAGTTGAACATCGTTTAAGTAAACATAAACTGCTTTATTGGTAACTGCTGATATATCAAAAACTGCGGTTAGAGCATAAAACTTATTTCTACTGTCAACAACAGTATATTCAAGTTTTTTAGCAGCACCCAACGCCAACATGTCTGTACTGTAAAATGGCATTGATGTTGTTTTGTCTTTGTTTAACTCTAATAACAACATGTCAACATGTGTTTTTACATCGCCTACAAAACTGCTGTTTTTTGCTGCGGCTAGAAACTCTCTTTTAAACTTGCTGTATTCGTTTTTTGCAAATCGAATGGCTTTTACAACGTTGGAATCTTTGTCAGTTAAATGATACAGCGAAAGATTGATAGGGCCGCTGTGCTGAACAAACTTTTGTCCATATTTTCTAATATTACCAAGATCTCTTAGGTTTCCAGTTCCGGGCTGAACACCTCTGTAATCTTCTACTTCGCTAACTAAACTTTCTACATGATCATTTACTTGACCTAATGTAAACTCTGTAATATTATTGTTTAGCGGATTGCGTTCTAAGTTGTGAGGTATTTCGTAATATCCAAGAGTGTTCTTTGGAGTATCACTAGCACACTTTAACACAACAATATCTGTTGATTCTATATCAGTATTCAGCTGAATATGCCTTGTTGAATTTATATTGATATAATCCCAATCAACTGATTGTATTAGATATTTGTTATTTAGATAAACTTTCACAACTAAATCTGTTAAGCTTGCACTGTTGTTAAAAACATCTACAGGAAATAGATTAGTATAATCTTCACCAGTAAACTTTCTAATCACATATTGTTTGCTTTTTGCAGGCGCTTTAGTCCATGCATTTACATAATCAAAGTCGTCGTTGTTGTATTTCTTTAAAAACAATTCATCACTGGTAATATGTAAGATTTCGTTGTTTTCTTCGTACTCGTATTGCTGAGATAAAATATCAAAATCAAAAACAATATCACCTACATTGTTGATGTTTTTGTAACTTAATGGAAATCCAAGTTCTGTGTCATTTGTACCAGTACCAACACGATAAGCAAATATTCTATTTCCTTTAAAATCAGTTGCTGGATAATAGTCTGTGTCGCCAACTGAATAGCCATTGCTATCATATAAGTCAAACTTAGGTGATTGGTTTAGTCCTGTTTTGTCTTGAGCAGAAACCCATTGTGTTCCGTTGTACCAGTACATTTTACCAGCATTTTTAACACCAGATTTTATCAACACTGTTTGATCTTCTATTGGATCCGAATCTGTTGTTTCGACTAAACTTATTTGAAAGTTATTATTATGTGTTATAAACTTAACTTCAAATATTTTACCATTTACAAAACTATCTGTATCAGCTGTAAATAGAACACGCATACCTTCAACAAGGTCAACACCGTCAACATTATAACCGCTTGTGCCTTCTATTGTACTAAAAACATCTGCTGTAAATGTATCTACAAGGTCAATATTAGTCTTAGCAGTTGTACCGTGATTAAACAAACGCAAACCTGCTTCAAATTCAATAATAGGTCTTTTTGCTCTAGCAGTTTCGTCTATTTCAATAGGCTGATTGTTGATAGTAGCACTTTGTTCAATAACATCTTTGTGGAACCAACGATTATATCTTGCCCATGCATTTCTACTTGAGTCGGCTCTGTTAACACAAACATAATCTTTAGTGCCAGCAAAGCTAATAGCATCGCCAAATGGTACTCTATCAAATCCGTATTGGTCAAAAGGTACAAGAGTGTCTTGAGTAAAAATTGCAGGTACTTCTAAATCATTTACTGGTATAAGTTGTATACTTTGGCCAACACCGTCTACATAATACAATCCTTTGGCATATTCTTCAGGAGTTACAGAACCTTGAAAATAAACTTTTAAACCGTTTGTAAATGCCCAACCGTCCGAAGTTGTATACGTTTTTTTGCCGACAATCTCACTAACAACATCAATTTCTGTAGCATCTTCAATATTGAAAATATTAAATGAACCGCTAGTATTAATATCATATTGACTGATATAATACAATGTGTCAGGAGCATTTTCAGGAACAGTAAACTCAAGTACTCCGTTTTCAATAAATCCGTCTGAAATAAAATCAGAACGGTTAACCAGTGTTTCTGTATCATTTTCAGTTAAAGTTATACCGTCCTCGTAAAGTGTGGTGATCAAACTGCTGTCAACAACATCAACTGCTGGTTGAAAAGCTCTGCTTACTGCAATAGCAATCGGGTGTCCAGGTGTGTTTACTTCAAAACGATAGGTTTGGCCTCTATATAACTTAAGACTAGGATTTCTTGTATTGCCATTAGGTGTAAAAACATAAGCAAAGTTGTCGTCATCTTCAACTAAACCAATCTGATAAGTGCTGGTTACTTGCTTGGATTGTCCACGTACAGGAACTTCTTGTGGACCGTTTGGCAACCAATAGTATTCACGGAAGTTAGTGAACTTATCGAAACAAATATGCGGATCCCATGCATAAAATTCTTGACTGTTTAACAAACTATGATTGCTAGTGGTGCTTCTAAACGCTTCTAACTGGCCAATATAGTCATTATAATCTTTGTAAAATGTTACATTACCAATATTGTCTTTGGCAACTGCTGCCGGTTCTAACTGATAGTTTTCTCTATTAGCATTAACATCAGGCAAATATGTATCATCAACTGTAGCAGCTTTTGCTTCTCTACGACCAACAAAGCTATTAATTTTTTCAACAACTCCAGGTGTTGTATACTGATCAAGAGTACTACCTAGAAACTTATTGTTGGTATTTGTTCTAAAGTATCGTGGCAAGAATGCCGAACTTTTACGGTTGTCGTCTTTTCCAGTTGGCAACGGATTTTCGTTTTGATCGTTGTTATTATATGCCATTAATTATTGCCTCCGACAATAAACGTAGTTGTAGTATCACTACTTTGTACTCCTGTGTTTAATACATCGTCACTTGTTATAACTGTACCAGTTGCTTTTAGTCTACTTGCAGTGATTGCATCAATTATTTCAACGTCTTCAACTGTTGCACTGCTGATAAAGATTTCATCGTTTTCGCTTTTAATTTCATAAAGACTACCAAAGCTTTGAACTTCTTGTCTTGGAACTAAAACAATACTGCTCAAATCAGGTGATAGTTTTTGTATAACATATGCTGCTAACTCACTAAAATAAAATGTTTCGCCAAAGTCCCAGTTTTCTAATGCAAAAAATTCTTCTACTGCACCGATAACACGACTTTTTATATCATTATCATTTACCACTCTTTGAGAGTTTTTAACTATTTTAAAAGTAGCTTGTAGATTGTTAGCAGATTTACTTCCAAACAAAGGTTTGTATTTCACTGGGTGATAAATCACTTCGTCACTTATACTTTTAATTTTGTTAACTTCAGTTCCATAACTTTGAAACAAACTATCGCTGCTTGGAGGCAGAACAGTCTCTGTGATTTCGCCACTGAGATATTTTCTATAATTTGTATCGTAGGTTTTTGTTAACATATAAACATCCATTATATTTGAGCTGCTTGGATCAATTCTACGATTTTCGTTTGCAGCATGACTATAAGAAAAGCGAAGTTTATCTCTACCAGTATAAACTTTATAGTTGGTATTTAGAGCAAACTTGTTGTTAGCAATATCTACTGTGTAGAATATGTCTTTTTTCCAGTTGTAGATAATAGTGCCGTCAGTGTAAGAACTTATAGCCGACGGTTGGCCTAGAGTCGGAACTACAATATTTTCCAACTCTGCATCTACATAATCGTACACATCAGTTCCATTACGAGTGTATTTTTTAGCAAATATGTATTTTGTTATTGGTGCTGTTTCTGGTTCTACAATATGTGTAAAAAGATCAGGATCGTCAACTACGCCGTCATCGTCAGAATCAAAGAAACTAACTTCTAGTTTTTTATTGTCAACATAACCATCTGCATCTCTATATTCACTTACAACTTGCCAGTTCCAATCTTGTGTAAAAGGCTCAAACGAATCCGGTTGATTGTTGTTGCTTAATACACCTATTGTATCTTTGATAATTTTTCCAGTTTTACTATCGTATATTTTATCTGTGCCGTCGTGGTAAAAACGTATTTCGTCGTCGCTTTCAAACACATATTTTAGTACACGAGTTGTTACTGTGTATTTTTCACCGTTGGTTTCAAATAATATTATCCAACTGTTGTCTAGCTGTTGATTAGTAGCATCGCCTGTTTTACCTAAACTAAACTCACTAGTTGTGTCTAAGTTGTTGTTGATAATCACTTTCCATTGTCTTGAGTTAACGTCATAACGCAACCCAAAAGTTTTATAAGCAAATACTTGATCAACTATTTGTGTGATTACATCATTAACTAAACTGCCTACCAGTGGAGAAATGATTTCCACAATCTGAACACCGTTTGGTACATAGTCATTGAGTATAACCGGGCCTAATCCGGTGTCAGTATCAACTGTTGTTCCGTCTGTATCAACACTGATTACTTTTGTCCAAATATAAGTTTTGTCTCCTTTGATTGTAGGAGTTCCTGTGTTTAGCTGATTGTTTTTATCAAAATAGAACCCTGTAGGAGCAACAAACTTTATCATTGCTTCTGGTTCAATATACTTTGTTAAACTTTGTGTAAAACTTGAAATAGCAACAGGAATATTGTACTGATCTTCAAAATAACCCGAACTTAGATTTGTTTCCGAAGTAACCAAGTTCCAGTTGATGTTTGCATCTACTATTTCTGTGTTTCTCGAATACTTGGTTTGATAGAAGTTTTTTACACCTGCACTTTTAATATTAGGTATTATGAGATTGTTGATAGTTGCTTCTATGTCTGTTTTTGTACTAAACTCAAAACTATCCAACTGATTAATTTCTTCCCTAAACAAAATACCGTCACTGCCATACATTAACGTGTTACTGTATTTTCCTGTAGCATCTCTTAGGTCATAATATCTACTGATGCCGCTGCTGGTTCTGTTGACTGCTTTTGTTTTTATAATCTGTTGACTGATTCCTAATGTTCCTACATTGTAGTCTTCGCCTGTGATTAGTCTATTTTGTGTATAGTAAGTGCTAGGAGCATTTGTTTTGATACTAGCATTATCTTCACTAATACTTGAGTTTTCAACAACTGATTTTAGCTCTAAGATTATGTTTAAAGTTTCTTGTTTTCCGTTTCGACTGATATAAGGTATTTGAACACTGATGCCAGTTAAGTCATCTGGGTTTATTTTAAAGTTTTTATTATTGCTAGTTCTATAATAAACTTTAAACTTGCCTTTAGGAAGTGTGCCAAAAACTCCATCACTGAAGATCAAGCTGATACGATCATTGATTCTAGTTAAAACACTGTAAACATCTCTTATGCCTTTTGAAACACTGTTATAGATAATATTATTGCCTTCAACTGCATCAACTTTTGTCCACAGATCTTGCTCGTTGCCGTTTCTGTCTAGTTTGTAAAGCCATACATCGCTGTTGTTGACATTATCTGTGTCAATGTTAACCACTGTATTAGGAGCGTTGTTACTAATATCAAATACATTGTTTTTTAGCGATCCTTGACGGAAATGCATAAAAAATCCAGTGTTACTAGATCCAGCACCTTGGCCGCTGTCTCTGTAGACAAAAGACATTTTGTTACCTGGCAACGGTTCTTCTTCGTATATAAAGCTGTTGTTAGTATCTGTATCAATACCGGTACTAACAATTTCAAAGTTAGTGCCGACACTATTGATTGTTTTATTAAAACTAAAACTAGGAATGTCTGTATTAATGCCATTAAATCTATACTGTTCTGTTGATACACCATTAATGTTGGCTTTTTTAATAGGACGGCCAAATGTTGCATTTACAGGTAGAGCAGCATTTAAGATTTTAATAAACTGTTCGTACCAGTTTGGATTGGTGTTATCGTTCCAAATAATACTTTGGTTGCTAAGGTTATTATTATTGCTGTCAAAAATATCTTCAGTGGTGTTTATACTTTCTATTTTCAACAAGCCATTGGCTGCTTGATTACGCTTAGGATTGTAACTGATTAATCTAGCTAAACGTAAAACACTTTCTCTGCGTTCGGCTGTTTCAATAAAGTTTTCACGTGCATTTAGGTCAGTACGGAAAGCAAGGTTTTGACCTAAGAACGCAATAAGATCGATTAATGCAAGATATTCACTTGACTCAATATAGTCATTAAAGTCTTCTGGATAATTTTGCCTAATATAGTTGATCATTGTTCGACGAAGATTGTCAAAATCATAGCTTTGAAAATCTGCGTACTTGAAACTTTGATAAACTGTTTTCCAATCTTCGTTAAGAAGAAGTCTATTTTGACGTTCTGTACTTGACATGTGCACCTGTCCTCGCTTTATAATATTTATGTGATCTAATAAAGTGCGTAGTTAAATTAATCCGGCACTTTGATCAAAACGTAGGCGCATTGATTCGCTTATGCTATATGGCAAATAAGTCAGTGAACAATCAATCTGTATGCCACTTTCGTAAGCATCTACTACCACACTGTCTACGTTTACACGAGGATCGTAGTTGATAATTTCAGTTACGTTTTGTATAATAGCATCACGCAGGCCATCAGTCAATGGTTCAAACAACACATCCCAAATAATAGTACCAAATGTAGGATTTTCAAGTTTTTCTCCTTGACGTATATGAAAATGATTGACAATATCTTGTTTGATCAAGTTGATATCATAGAGATTAAAACTTTTTTTGTTAGGGTCAACTGTGCTAATACCCCTATATTGTTTAGAAACCACAGGTGTTTGATCAGTAGGTGTACTTACTGTGATATTTTTATAAAGAGGATTATCATTTGTAGCCATAAAGTATTTACCTTACAAATTTGTGAGGGTGTATCTACTTTTACTGCTTCTAAAAAACAACAAGAATCTATCAGCTAGGTTTTTGATTAAATCTGCATCTGCTTTTTCAATAACATTTATAAAACTTCGAGTTTCTGGTGTTTTTAGCCTATCAAACTCGATGTATTCTCTATAAGCTTGTACTGCTAGGTTTGGAGCATTGTTATTGTATGAAATAAACTTGCTTCTTAATATGTTTTCATATGTATTAAAAGATTGTAGTTGTACACTATTTAGATTGTCTTCAAATCTATTTGTAACAGGCTTTAGTTCACCATTGACAACTACACTGGTTTTTTGTATATTTGCAGAAGCATCATTTGGATCTTTGATAATCTGATAGTTGCCGTCTTCACTGCGCTGAATATTTTTTTGCATTTGTTGAGCTGCTTTACTAGCGGCACTTGAAACATTAGCAAACGTTGAGTCTTTGGTATTCTTGAATATCTTTTTATCCAAGTTTCGAGCGGCTGTTGCAATATCGTTTAGTTGAGCAACAGGATTGTTTGAAAAACTCACTGAAGCAGTGATTGCTCCTGCAATAGTTGGGTTAATTCTAGGAACTCCTGGAATATCAAGCTTATTGACAATATTTGCTCCTACTGCTGCAACTGCTCCATCGACACCTGCTTTTAATCCAGGTGCTAGCTTTTCATATGCTCCACTAAGATTACCAGCAAAGTCACCAATAGCATTTGTTACACCTGATAATGCAGGACCAACTCCTGGTATACTTTTTATAGTATCTCCAAGACCTTGCATTAATCCAGTAGCAGCATCCCCTAGTGCATTAGTCAATCCTCCAAGTGCCGAACTTAGCCCTTTGCTAATACCGTCCACTATTCCGCTGAGTGCACCTGTTAAACCTGTAGAACCTAATAATCCGCTTATTAAGCCGCCAATCTTGCCGGCTTCGCCTATTATGCTGCTCAAACTTCCTTGTAAACTTTGTAAAAAACTGTCTATTGTGATTTCAACTGTTGTTTCCGCAGCATCAACAATAGATGTCCTTGCTGCTACAGTATTATTTCCTGGTGTTGTGCCTGCTCTTGTAATACTTGCTCTAGCACTAGCTGCTGCTCCTCCGCTTGCTCCACTAATAGAACCACCAAGTCCGGGTAACCCAGGGACTTCAGGAAGTACTACACCTAGTTGTGCAGCAGCATCGTTTAACGCATCTCCTATTCCTGAACTAGCAAGAGCATTGTTTAATGCGCCGCCTACAGCACCCTCTAGCGCACCTTGAATACTTCCAGAGTTGAGTGCTCCTGCAATACCGCCTGCAATACCGCCTGCTTTTATAGGATTCAATCCAGCATCTAGTATAGCTGGTACAACATTTCCTGATGCTATTCCAGATACAAACCTTTCAGCAGATCCTGCCACATCAATACCATTTTCTGTAATAGCAAAAGTTCGTGAAAGTTCATTAGCAAACTGAGGAACAGCAGTTTCAACCTGGTCTCTTGCTTGCTGCAAGGCACGTCTTGCAGATAATGTTCCTGTATTGATAATTGAGTTTATTCCAGCATTAGCCATTGCGCCCTCCGTTGTAGTATTTATTACAGATCGTTTAACGGAGTTCTATCAGTGTGAGGATTTCTATCCTCAAAATGTATATCTTGGCTTTCTGTATCAACTGCTTCAGTTTTATCAGGTTCTGTTTCAGGTGGGTTCCAGTTTTCATGTCCTTGCCATGGTTCGTGTTGAGGAACACGCTGCGGAAACTTGGCTTTTATTGATACTTCTGCTTCTGCTGCACTTGCGCCACCGTTTAGTTGTACATCAGGATTACCATCTATCCAAGCTGTGCCACCGGCTGTGACTTTTGTATCATCACCAGACTTAAAGTTACTAGCGGCTGCTGACGTAATGTTTACATCAACTGCACTGTTTATGTGTGTGTTACCTAATGTAGAAATTTTGCCATCAACACCTACTAACACTTCCCAGTTAGCTGCGGCACTTTGATATATGTTTTCAACTGCACTCATATTGATATTTCTACCAGCTTCAAAGTTGATGTCTCTATCAGCAACAAAGTTGAAATCATTTTCTGTATGAAAACTTATACTATCTTCTGCATACACATCTAGTTTTCCATTGCTGCTCATTTCGATCCAGCAAGAACCTTTGCTGTTATTAATATAAATGAGGTCTTCACTGGTATTCATTAAAATTTGTGCGCCAGTTCTTGTGCGCAATCTTATAAGTTCATTGTGCGGTCTTGTTACATCGCCGCCTTTTTCGCTGGCTTCTTTATTGATGTATTCATAAGGAGTGTCAGTTGGTGATCCTTTGCGTATTAACTTGTCGTCACCGTCATCAATAACAAAACTACTGCTTCCTAAACGACTTGTATGAACAGTTGCTTTAGATTCTTTGAGTCCTATTTCGCCTTGTGGAGATCCGCCTCGCTTGTCAAGAGGTCCAGGACTGCTTATGCCTATTACCGAACTTGGAAATTCTCGTTGAGCACTACTTGAAGTTATTCCTCTAATATCATCTTCTACTAACCCTTGTTCAGTTAACTGAGCTACAAAGTCTTCGTTAACAGGACGTTTGTATTTTATGATGTTATTGGTTTGTGGCTTGGTTATAGATTTATTATATTCTCCCGCAGGCAATCTTTTGCCTTTGAGTTCTCCAGGAACAGGCCCACTCAACTGTTCTGTGCTAGGCTGGCCGCCAGGAACCATAAATGTCATGCCTTTTTCTGGAACACAAGCAAACCAATAACCAAACTCTCTAGTACCTTCAACAAATGTAACAAGAACCAAACTGCCAGGATCCGGTGGTATGGCCCAAAATCCATAACTTTTCTGTGTAGCAGAATAAGTGTCATTTTTTCCAATACTGGTGCTTTGTGTTACGCCATAAAACGGACTAGCATAATAAACAATAGCTGTTTGACCAAGCGTTTCTCCGATGTTTCCTGCTTCTGTGGTTTTTAATAGTTCGACTTCTAACCCTCCGAGATAATACGGATCAGAATGTTTTAAAACTCGTGCAAGATACGGACCAGGACTTCTTTCTTGAGATCCTTGATCAGCTGTTCTTTGATGCTGTGTTTTTCCTGTATTGTTTGTCATTATTTTTTATCCATATGGAGTGTATGCTGTTTCGGTTGGCGAAGCATCTTTGACTTTAACTGCTTCAGCACTTGATGGTATTTTAATATCTGTTTCTTGATTTCTTCTACGAAGCAATGTTAATCTTTGTGTAAACTTGCCTTTTCTAAACTGATTTACTAGATTTGTTACTCTGTACAATCCGCTAAACGCATCTACAGGAACAGTATCTTCAGGAAAATCCATTGTTCCAGTATCTTCATTGTAATCTACTGGTGTTCTAAAGTTAACTATAACATCAACTTCTCCACGTTGATAATCTAAATCATTATTTGCTGTTTCATTGGCACTTATACTTTCAGCTGTATAGTTTCCCATACCACTGTCAAATATAAAATAAGGATCTCCTAGTATTTCCAACTCAAGAGATACTAAATCGGTGTTGCTGTTGATAATGATATCATGGAACATACGAGCTGTTCTGATTTTATTGTTGTCAATGCCGGCGCCGCCGCCACCTTGAGTGCTAGTAGCAGATAAATCAACTTGCAACATTTGTCCTGTAGAACTTACAGCAGATATAGGATCGTTGAGTGTTAACTCGCCGTCCTTTTCTTGTACTGCTTTCATTTGTGCGCCACCAGTTTTTAAACTTATGTTATTTTGACCATTATCTGCCATTGCACCAGTAAAAAATGCTGCATTAATTTGTATGTCAAAGTCTTCAATGTCGTTATTTGCACCAGTATAAATGTAGTTGTATTCTTTTATTGCTGTGTTTTTTAGATTTTCATAGTTACTACCTGGATCAGATGGCTTTTGAAAATGACTCGAATGTACTAGATAAGGTAATACCTTATAATGATAAGTTTTAGCTGAATCACCATTTAAAAACTCTGTCTGAGCACCTGGTTTAACAAATACTTCACTTACTATTTTAAACCATTCTATCATTCCATTGTCATCAGGTGCTCTATCTTTTAGAGTTTTGGCCCAATCACTGGTTAGAATAACTTCTTCTATCATTCTAGTTACTTTTGTGCCATTTCCAAAACTAAACACACGCTCATCATTGCTGATTACGTTTTTACCTCTAGTCATTACTTTGTTCTTTTTGTCATAAACTTGACCAGTTTGTGCCATAGGTGCTTGCCCCATGTCTGTAAAAGAATCAATAATACTTGCATTACCCAAACCATTTACACTAGAAGCATCTTGAGAAAGTTGACTTAACCCTTCTCCTATACTACTTTTTGTAAAAACTTGTCCGGTAATCATACTAATAAATGCTTCAAAATCTTGTGGTGCTTGTGCTCCTAAGAATCCAGTAATGCCTTGAAACAATCCGTTGATATCGCCTTCTTTGAAAGATGTAAGCAGGCCGCCGATTCCGCCGCCGCCTAACAATCCTCCAGCAAAGCCGCCACCTAAGGCACCGCCTAATGCGCCGCCAAGTGCTGCTTCTCCAAGATTTTTGTTTCCATTTATTGCGCCGCCTATAACTCCTCCAACTGCTCCAGTTAAAACTTTTCCAAACAAGCTTTTGCCTTTGCTTTTTTTGCCTGGTGTAGTTGCTCCTTGATCATCATTGCTTGGAGATTGCGCTGATTGTAACGAAGTAGCAAACTCTTGTGGAAAACTTATAACAATTTCGTCTGATGATTGCAGATTATTTTGTTTTCTTAGTTCTTCAAAGCGGCCGTTCATTACAGTTGTAAGACTTTGCTCGCCATTCTGAAGTACTTCAACTACACTATTACCTTTGATAGCTATATCTGTTTTAACTGCTTCGACATTGTCTAAAAAAGCTTGTTCATTCCAAGGTATAGCTTCGACATTATATACCGATCCACTGTCATCTATTCTAAAATCAATGTTTGTAAACTTGAGAGGGAACATTCTTTTGAGATTTCTTCCGTCTTCAACTACTAATATGTCTCCGTCGTCGTCATATCCAATAAATTCTACAGTTAATAGATAAGGTGCTTGTATATAGTTTGTATATCCGGCGGTTACTGCTGCTATTTGTAAAGTTTGTAAAAATAATCCCATACTGTAGGGCTCAACAACTTCAAACTCTAAAAATGTAGCATTAGAAGTTCTAGTTTTACTATTAGGAACCATTATTCCTTCAATATTTACATTGTCAATAAAATATTCTAGTTTTTTACCTAATGCATCTTCGTAAGCTGTAGTAACTTTGTTGCTTGCGCCTCCGCCGCTGCGAAAGATTTGTAATATCGGTTCTTGAACACGATAAGTTTCGTCAGGCATGTTAACTTCGTCCACTGTTAAAACAGACAAAGTAAAAATACAGTTATAAGTACTAAACTGATGTAACGTATTTGGTTTTGTTGCCATTTAGATGCCTAAAGCCTTTTTTAATTCGCTCGATTTTGGTAAAAATATTTTAACTCCAGGACGTAAATCAAAAACTGGATCTTTTAATACGTCTAAGTTTCTTTGAGCAAACACCCACCATAGTTTGCTGGTTCCGTAAACATCAAAAGCAAGTAAATCTGGCCTATGAGTGTACTGTGGTTCTATTTCATATAAAAAATCATCATCGTCAGCAGGTATAGGACGTATTTTTAACGTTTCTAACTCGCCGTTTGACGAAATAGTAGTATTCGAATAAGGACTTGTTTTAAGATACGATGCCATTAGATAAATCCTTTGTCAGATAGTTCTCCATTAACAAACTTATCCAAACTAAATGTAGATATTTTGCTTCTACTGTATGTTGGACGTACTGTTATTGCTAATATACTGTTGGTAGGGACCATTTGATATTGCTGTTCATAGTCTCCAACAACATTTGTATATAGAGGAACACGAATATAATCTACATTGTTAGGTAAATCACTAACAAAGCTGGTTACCACCACTGGAACATTATTGAAAACATGATCGCCGTAGCCATTGAGCTTAACCAAAGGTGGTGGTGCGCCTTTGTTGCTGGAATCACCGTAGAACATTTTAGTAAGACTGCGAAGAAAGTGTGTAGCTGCTATCCAATATCTTCCATCTTCTTCGTTTTGAACCGGAAACTCGCCGCTGATATTGATTTCCCCTATACTGCTACTGACATATTGAGAATAACTATAGTTAGTATGTACAGGAGATATAGAGTTGTATTCAGCAAGATACTGAACAGCAATAGTAGGAACAATAGGAAATACCATATTATTACCTGTTTCACCCAAAGGAGCCAACAACGGACTTGTTCTAAAAGTAGATAGGTTAGGAACACTGATTTTTACACGCCAATCGTTGCCAACATTGTTATTGGTGTTGGCAAATCTTGCAAGAGCAACATTTCGACTGGCTGTTTCTGCACCTATAGGAATGTTGCGCCTACGTTGATTGGACATCAACAGTTTGGCGTTAGAACCTTCAAAGTCAGACACGCTTTGTTTAACAGGTCTGCCAGGTGCCGATTGCCTACTAAAGTCGCTGCCTTGAGTGATAGGGCTTGTTTGACGAGGGTTGTTTACCATTATGTTCTCCTATACATTATTTAGTTGACAAAATTAAGTACATAGTTTATTATATAATAAAAGGAGTCGACATTGGCTAGAAAAGTAAATTATCTAAACAACAAAGACATGCTTCTTGAGATACATAGATCAAAAAGCACGTTTTGTAGTTATGTAGCACCAGAATATGCCGAGTATGATATCATATTACCCAGCATAGACAAAATTAATATTAGAACAACAGCAGAAGCAAAGAAAAATCAAGCAAAAAAGCTGTCACAAAAAGCATATGAAGCTGCCAAAGCTGCCGGGAAGAAGGTAAAGATGGCAGATTTTGATATTGATTACAGAAAAATTGAAAAAACCGATATTGTGTTTAGAGTTATGATGTTTGATCATGTGCCAGACGAACCAGGACGTAAGAAAAATCCTAAAACTGTAGCAGATCATAAAACTAAACTAAATTTTCCTCCATTTCAGCATTACAAGTATGATGATAACGACAATCTAGTGTGTGTCGGCAAAAGTCATTGGGTAGGTGGCATGGAAAACGGACATTTTTCCAAAGATCACGGAAAAGCAACTAACAAACTTGCTATGATGTGGTTAAAACTAGTAGATCGTTATGCTACACGAGGCAATGTACGTGGATACACCTACAATGACGAGATGAAAGGTCAAGCAATCCTGCAACTTTCACAGATAGGACTACAATTTGATGAATCTAAATCCAATAACCCCTTTGCTTATTATACCGCTGCTGTTACTAATAGCTTTGTTCGTGTTATTAATCTAGAAAAACGCAATCAGAACATTCGAGACGATATTTTAGAAATGAACAACCTTAATCCTAGCTACACACGCTTGCATTCGGGCGAATGGGAAGCTGCTTTGAAACGTGAATCTAAAAAATAAACATTTTTCATTGACTATAGCATCTTAGTGTCTTATAATAAGAGAACAACGGAGAATATATTTTGTTTAAAAAAGCAGCAGTGTTCACTGACATACACTTAGGTATGAAAGGCAACTCGCGTGTCCACAATCAGGACTGCGAAGACTATATCGATTGGTATATTGAGCAAGCTAAAGCAAATAACTGCGAAACTGGCATCTTTTGCGGCGACTGGCATCACAATCGCAACAGTCTTAACCTAACAACCATGGACACAACCATACGATTACTGGAAAAACTAGGTAGTTCGTTTGAAAAGTTCTATATGTTTGCTGGTAACCACGACTTGTACTACAAAGACAAGAGAGATATTAGCTCAACTGAGTTTGCTAGACATATTCCGGGTATTACTGTAATAGATCAGATGATGGTCGAAGACGATGTTGCACTGATTCCGTGGTTGGTTGGCGACGAATGGAAGAAGATTCCTAAAATGAAAGCCAAATACTTGTTTGGACACTTTGAACTTCCAAGTTTCTATATGAATGCCATGGTACAGATGCCAGATCACGGTGAACTCAAGAGCGAACACTTTGTTAATCAAGAGTATGTGTTCTCAGGACACTTCCACAAACGTCAGAAGCAAGGCAAGATCCATTACATCGGTAATGCTTTTCCGCATAACTATGCAGATGCTTGGGACGACGAACGTGGTATGATGATTCTTGACAAAGAAAACGACTTAGCACCAGAGTATCTTAACTGGGACCAATGTCCCAAGTATCGAACAATCAAGTTGTCTCGACTGATTGACGAACAAGCTACTATTATCAAACCTAATATGTACTTGAGAGTTACACTTGACATTGATATTTCGTATGAGGAAGCGAGCTTTGTTAAGGAAACGTTTATTGATCAGTACAACTGTCGTGAAATCACACTGATTCCTCAAAAACAAATGGAAGAAATATCAACCGACTTAGATATTGCACAGTTTGAAAGTGTAGACACGATTGTTAGCAAAGAGATTGCTGCTATCGACACTGAAAGCTATGACAAAAAACTACTCTTAGACATTTATAACGAGCTAACATGATAAAAATTCAAGACCTTACAGTTAAAAACTTTATGAGCGTGGGTAATGTTACTCAAGCAGTCGATTTTGATAAAGAACAACTAACACTTGTGTTGGGTGAGAACCTAGACCAAGGCGGTGACGACACTGGATCACGCAATGGTACAGGTAAAACAACAATCATCAATGCATTGAGTTATGCATTGTACGGTACTGCTCTTACAAATATCAAACGCAACAACTTGATCAACAAGACAAACTCAAAAGGCATGTTGGTTACGCTAAACTTTGAAAAAGGCAGTAACAAATATCGTATCGAGCGTGGTAGATCGCCTAATGTATTGAAGTTTTACATCAATGACCACGAACAAAAAGAAAACATCGACGAGTCGCAAGGTGACAGTAGAGAAACACAAAAAGAAATCAACGATCTACTGGGCATGAGTCATGATATGTTCAAACATATTGTAGCACTCAACACTTACACAGAACCGTTTCTCAATCTTAGAGCAAATGACCAACGTGCTATCATTGAACAGCTACTTGGTATTACTATCTTAACCGAAAAAGCAGAAAGTCTCAAAGAAAGAATCAAGATAACCAAAGAAGGTATCACCGAAGAGACACTAAAGATCAATGCTATCGAAACCAGCAACAAAAAGATTCAACAAAGCATCGAAACATTGATTGGAAGACAACGTGCTTGGGAATCGAAGAGGCGTACAGACATTGAAAAACTACAGCTGGCCATTGAAGAACTAGAGAAACTCGACATTGATGTTGAGCTCGAATCGCACGACAAACTGTTGAACTGGACTGAACTCAACAACAAAATAACATCATTAAACAAAGAGAAAAGCACACTCGAGTCAGCACTGTTACGAGCCACTGCTTCTGTTGATAAAGCAAATAAAGACATCTTAAATTTAGACGATGCCACTTGTTACACTTGTGGTCAAGAGCTACATGAAGACAAAAAAGCAGAGATTCAAGCTAAAAAAGACAAAGAACTGCTGGATTCTACTACATATCAAGCAGAAGTTGCTGACAAACTAGAGGCCACAATGAAGTTGTTAGATGATATCGGAGACATCAACGGACGTCCAAACACTTTTTATGAAAGTGCCAAAGAGGCTTACGAACATCGTAACAATGTTGACAATCTAAAAACTGCATTAGAGAACAAGAAAACTGAGTCAGATCCGTATCAAGAGCAAGTTGACGATCTCAACAACACAGCTATTCAAAAAATAGACTGGAGCAATGTAAACACTCTAACCGCTGTCAAGGAACACCAAGAGTTTTTGCTGAAACTTCTTACAAACAAAGACAGCTTCATTCGTAAAAAGATCATTGATCAAAACTTGGCTTACTTGAATAACCGCTTGACATACTATCTTGACAAGCTTGGATTACCACATCAAGTTAAGTTTCAAAACGATCTTTCAGTTGAGATTACACAGCTGGGTCAAGATTTAGACTTTGACAACTTGAGTCGAGGCGAACGCAACAGACTTATCTTAGGCATGAGCTTTGCATTCCGTGACGTTTGGGAAAGTTTGTATCAAGGTGTTAACTTGTTGTTTATTGACGAACTTATCGACAGCGGTATGGACACTGCTGGTGTTGAAAATGCATTGGGCGTTCTCAAGAAGATGGGCAGGGAGCGTAGTAAAAATGTTTTCCTTATCTCACACAAAGACGAACTTGTAGGCAGAGTCAATCACGTGATGAAAGTTATCAAAGAAAACGGCTTTACATCTTATGAGAACGACATTGATATTGTAGAATGAACGACGACACACACGATAAAATGATGTTGGCTGTTATCAGCTATTTGAACGCTAGTGAGGACTTTGAAAATTCTCCTAGCGTTCGCAGCAAGCGAAGTGTAAGACGTGAACTAAGAGAGCTAATAAGTTTGGCTAAACTGAGACAAACCGAAGTTGCTGAAACTTATGAAAAAGTAAGAGAAGAGCACCGAGCAGCCGGTCGGTGGGAAGATAACAAATACAAAAACTTAAATTCAAAAAAGAAACTTCAAGGCACAAAAGGCAATAACTAATGTATGAACTGGACTTATCAAGGCGTTGAAGTAGAAGAACTTCCCAAAGACTGCGAAGGCTTTGTATACTTGATAACCAATCTTACTAACAATAGAAAATATATAGGCAAAAAACTAGCAAAGTTTAAAACTACCAAGCCACCATTAAAAGGCAAGAAAAACAAAAGACGAGGCACCAAAGAATCAGATTGGAAAACCTATTGGGGTTCATCTGATCATTTGAATGCTGATGTTGCAGCTTTAGGCCCAGAAAACTTCACAAGAGAAATTTTACATTACTGTCCTAGCAGAGGCGTACTTAGTTATATGGAAGCCAAGGAACAGTTTGACAGGCGAGTTTTAGAAACTGACGAATACTATAACGGTATTATCAATGTCAGAGTAGGCAGTTCAAAAATACTTCAAGAACATCTAAAAAATCAAAAGGCTATATAGGACTCTATAAAAATCCAAGATCCAGCCGAGGTAGTGCTCGTTGCCGGTGGTGTGGAATGTCCAAAGGTAAGAACTAACTTAAGGTTTAAATGATGCAGGCTCTGAGAAAAAGCAACCTGCAGGCAAGTGATTTCGCTTGATAGGGATCAACTGCCTTCCGTTGATATGACGAAGCTAGAGTAAGGGGTACAGGTCAACCGCCTCTGACAATAGTTTGTAAACTATATTTTATGAATATAGCTTAGATACTATTGAATCTCTTTTATCAAGTAATGGTGAGAGCGACTCGAATAATGTTGTCTACCACTTCGCCCTTGAGCGGGCGAAGTATGACTACACAATCTGAATAATATTAAATGCATATGCCTACAGCATATGCTCAAGTGCTATACTTACTAAGTAATCTTAGTTCTTATAAAACGTGTTGAGCGAAAGCGAAAACACAGTTGAACTTTGTTCAACTCATAATTAATAAATACATTATGAAACTGGAACAGATCTAAATGAAAATCCTTGAAGTATTAGAAAACAAAAAACAGATATCTACTCAAAAAATAAAATTGATAGAATCTACTCCTGATCTTACTAAGAGAACTTTTCCTGTTGGGTCTTTGTTTCCATTAAATTCCAATATGACTGCATGGGGTATTGGTCTCGATAGTACTGACGATATCATTGAGTTTGACAGCAAGGCTTCAGCTGAAAAGTTTCTTTCAGATGCTGGCGATGATGCTAGAGATGCTTCCAAGCTGAGATCATTAGCTAGAAGTGCAGGCGGCACTATTAAAGATATTTCTGGATTATCTCAACGGTTAGGAAGTTTAGCACAACGTGCATCATTTGGGACTTTTGCAGCGTTAGAAGCTATTAAGACTAGCAACAAGTTTGTAGGTCCAACTTTGGCCAAAGTGTTAACATCACCTTGGTGGAGAGGGTTTGGAAAAATAGTTGCTGCTGTTGGAACTCCTGCAATGATTGTTTGGACCAATGTAGGAATAATCAACGAACTAGAGCAAGAAGCACAGTCAGACTCTAACAAGGCCGAAGATAATAAAGAACTAAGAGATATTATAATTGCTCAGACCGGTGCTCAAATATTGTTTTATCTAATATTTGTATTTAGAAATGCTTCTTTACTCAACAAAGCACTTAGAGCTATCAAGTGGACTGTAAGAGCAGCATTAGGAGCAACAGCAGTAACTGGCGTAGGTACAATACCGGGTGTACTAGGACTTCTTGTTACTGAAGCAGGATGGTTGATTGCAGGATTTATAATATCTAGTCCAGCAGTGCAAAGAGCCTTAGCTGAATACATTCAAGGCAGTATGATGGCAGTGTTTTTTGAAGGTGCTGGACAACTGATATCTGGTGCTGCAACAGTATTAGATTCTGCGTTGGATGGAAGATTTGGTTCAGGGGCTTTGAGAAGAGGACTCGGATGGGACAACCAAGAAGCAGAAGCAGCACCAGAAGGTGAAATGACAACCAACAGTGAATGGGCCAAGTTGGTATTCCATGGACTGTTGTTTCCTCCAGGCAAAGAACAAATGTTGGTTCCTTACATCAATCCTGAACAGCGTGGACGTCTGTTGAATCAAGCACTTGGATTAGACGTAGTCAATGATCAACAGCCTGCTGATAATGAACAGCCTGAACAGCCTGAACAACAATTAAATTAATGGCATTTTTGAATTTTTAGTATTTTCGATATTGTCTTTGACAATACGTTGCATAATGTCGTGATCTTCTAAATCTGTGTCATTTAACAATGTGTCGTAACTTACTCCACCACGCATATACCAACTGAAACGATACAACATATCTTTGGTTTGTTTGACTTCGTTTTCGTATTCCTCGGCTAGTAAGTTAATTTCTTCGTCTGATAATCCTACTAGCCTAGACCGAAAAAATCTGACTGATCCAAACTAACAGCTATTTTATGTTCCTTTGCACATTCATCATTGCCGCACTGTACTATTTGAGTAGGTGTTCGCCATTTCTTACTGTTGGTTTCAAGATGACTTTTTACAGCTTTAAACATCCAAACATCAGACCCGCTCATAAACTCCATAATCTCGGATCTATCAGTTTCTCGTTCGCCGTCTACTTCAACATACTCAATACTATCAAATACAATCTTGATTCCTTCTTCGGCAATCTGTGTCAACAGTTGATCAACGAAAGCATTCTTTTGTTCTTCGTCTTCGATTTTGTCTGCTTGTAATGTAATAGCTCTTTGCAATGTCACAGACTTTTTTTGATTTTCTGTTAGCTCTCTATAACTCAGTGGCTTGGTTTTGATTGTAAACTTGTCCAAGTTAATAGTGTCTTTGTATTCGCATGTAGTATAAAAGTTAAGCAAGTTTTGCAAATCAATTTCGTAGTTGTTTGATTCTTTGCAATGAGGACATGTTGACTGGACACTCATTCTTGATCCGTAGGTCGCCATTCGAATACCAATCAACAGTGTGTCAATGTCTATAGATGGAATACTCCACGGATCTACGATGCTGGGAATACAGTTTTGTATATTTTTTGCAGTAGCAACACCGTTGATTAGCGCATCAGGAGTTTTAAATAGTATTTCGTCAGATGCAGTCATACTGTACACAGCCAACTGAGTGTAAGTATTGTTTAGAACAGCACCAGGGGGCGAATACTTTCCTTGACTGGGTAAATCAATAAAGACCTTTGGTTGACGCTTGTACTTTTTAAGCGGGCTTTCTTTAGAAGTTTCCATAGTGTTTCCTCTAGATAAATACTATACCTAATATTTATTGGCTGAAAATTCGCGGAGCATTACTTTTGGCAGACGAAAGCACTATTTTAAAAGACCTACAAGGCGTTGGTAGTCTATTTGGAAAAGAGATGAAAGCTGCTGGCAGTGCTGGTATAGCAATGGCCGGAGAGCTTTTAACTGCTAATCAAAGTTTAAGTGCATACACTAGCGCACTAGACGGCAACTCAAAAATATTAGGCAGTTTTGGCAAAGTAATCAACGGATTAACCAAGTTTGCTGAAGAAAGCCTGCAAGAATACCAAACACTCAGCGGCATTGGTGCAACCTTTGGCAAAGAAATGTCAAACATCAAAATCAGCGCTGCCGAAATGGGCATGAGTGTCAAAGACATGACAGACATGATCATGAAGAACACAGACTCTTTGAGAACGTTTGGTGGGACCACAGATTTAGCTATCAGTAGATTTACTAGGTTTAGTAAAGCTGTGCTTGATAGCGATGCAGGAACTGAGTTGCGTAGATTAGGATACACAGCATCAGACATCAACGAAACACTGTTGACCTACAATGAACTTGCTCAACAAGATGGTCTCAATAGAAATCGTAGCACTGCTGAACAAGTAGCCAGTGCTAGAGACTTTGCATTAGAACTTGATGGACTTGCCAAACTGACTGGCAAACAAAGAAAAGAACTTGCCGACGAAATGAAATCAAGAAGACGCGAAGGCGATGTGCAAGCTTTTCTGATGGGACAAAGTGCTGAAACTCAAGAACAGTTTATGATGGCAACCCAAAAAATCAAAGATACTATGGGTCCTCAGTTTGAAGCACTGTTCCAAGACTTAATGATACGTGGTGCTCCGATCACAGAAGAAACTAGAAATGCGTTTATTGCTCTTGGAGGAAGTGCTGACGAGTTTGAAGCAACTGTATCTTCGTTTAAGCAAGGCATGAACACCGGTGAGTTTGACAACTTTAATGATACACTAACTGGAGCACAAGGTGCATTCCTTGATAACTTGAAAACAGACGAAGCTAGAACAATGGCGATGCAAAGCGGTCTAAGTGGTGTTGCTGATGCTATGGCTAATGCTTATTCAAGCAGTTATGACTTTGCTAATGCAGTTGATGCTAGCACCGAAAGTCAAGAAAACGCCCAACAAACCATACAAAGACTTCAGCAACAAATATCTGAAGAGCAACTTGTTCAAATGCAAACCAGTGGTGGGATGATGGATAAGACTATCCAGATGCAGGAATCGCTGAGAGAGTTTACTATTGCTGCCACTACAGAAGTGTTGCCAAGACTGGAATCAATGGCAGTTAAAGGCATTGACATGTTCTTAGAAAAGCTTCCACCAGCTGATCAAATAGCTGCTCAACTAGGCGAAGGGGTTAGCGGGTTGCTTGATAGAATAGATCAACGTACTAGCCAGCCTTATAACATTGACCTCAACAATACTCCTACAGCTGGTGATAATCAAGTAACTGGTGCTATAGCAGAACAAGCTGCTTCAATGGGTGCATCATTGGAAAACTCAGTAGAAACAAGTGCTGCTCTAGCAACATCGATTGCTGAAAACGAACAAGAAATAGCAAATGCACAACAAGAGATAGCATCTGCTCAAGCTGATTTAGGTGATTTAACAAATCAAGGATTTAATGACTTAGATCCTCCAATGAGAGCAGCTCAAGAAAGACTAGTAGAAGCAGAATCAAACCTAGCAACCGCAGTTGCTGAATCTGAAGAGCTTCAACTTACAGCAGCTAACGAAAGAGCAAATGAACTAGCAACTGCAATAGCTGAATCTGAACAAAATGTAAATACAGCAGACGAAGAAAGAGCTGCTACGTTAGCAAAAGCAGTTGAAGATGCTCAAGCCAATCTCGAAGCTGCTATTTCAGCAGGCGATGATAGTATCTTATCAGCAATGAGCAAACTTAATCGTGCTACAGCGTTGGCAAACAAATCAAATATTCCTACAAATCAATCAGGTGCAACTGATTGGAGATACATGCCAAGAATGGCCAGAGGAGGCTCTCTAGATCCCAACGAAGTAGCTTTAGTAGGAGAAAGCGGCGCAGAGTTTGTTAGAGGACCAGGCGAAGTAACTAGTGCTAGAGAAAGTATGGGAGTTATGCAAAATCTCATCAAAGGCATCAAAACCCTTGAAGAATCTGTTCAAACTCAAACCGCAAACACTGAAAACAGCATAAGTAGTAGTAATAATAGTAATAATAATAGTAACCTAGAACCGAAGTTTGATGCCATGATAGGATTGTTGTCTCAACTGGTTAGTGTTGAATCAAATGCAGCAAGCACAGCACAAAGAACTTACAAAGCAACCAAAGGGCTACAAGGAAACATGTTAAAAGGATTAGGCGTATGAGTTGGAAAAAATATTTCACTCCAGTTCCAACAGCGGACAACAGAAATGGAAGTTATTCACCTTTCAGTATGAGAGGAACAGGTAGTGTTGGTCCAGCAGCAGCAAACTATAGCAGTCACTTGCCAGATGTTTATGTAGGATCGCCTAATCGTATTGAACGTTATAATCAGTACAATACAATGGACAGTGATAGTGAAGTTAATGCTGCACTTGATATCCTTGGCGAGTTTACTACACAGAAAAACAAACAAAACGATACGCACTTTAGTTTAGACTTCAAAGGGGATCCTACTAACAGCGAAGTTCAAGTTATTGGCCAGTATTTGCAGCAATGGTGCAAACTAAATCAGTTTGAAACACGCATGTTCCGTATGATGAGAAATGTGTTCAAGTATGGAGATCAGTTTTTTATTAGAGATCCCGAAACACAGAAGTGGTTCCATGTTGATCCTAGTCAAATAACAAAAGTTATTGTCAACGAAAGCGAAGGCAAGCGTCCTGAGCAGTATGTTGTTAAAAATCTAAACTTTGCATTCGGGGCTCTTGAAGCAACACCGTTGAATACTCAAAATAGCTATGGCCCAGGTGGCACAAATGGTTATCAAACAGTCAAACAACAAGGTATGACTGGTAATCATACTCCTAGCGGCAACACAAGTAGATTTGCACAAGAACAAGACGAAACTTATGTAGATGCTCAGCATGTAGTTCATATTAGTATGAGCGAAGGGCTGGATCAAAACTATCCTTTTGGCAATAGTTTGCTTGAAAGTATTTTCAAAGTTTACAAACAAAAAGAGCTACTTGAAGATGCTATTATCATTTATCGTGTACAACGTGCGCCGGAGCGCAGAGTATTCTACGTTGATGTAGGCAACATGCCATCACACCTTGCTATGCAGTTTGTTGAGCGTGTTAAAACTGAAATTCACCAAAGACGTATTCCAAGCAAAACCGGCGGCGGCACCAATGTTATTGACAGTAGTTATAACCCTCTATCAATCAACGAAGATTACTTCTTCCCACAAACTGCTGAAGGACGTGGATCAAAAGTTGAAACACTTCCAGGTGGTGCAAATCTAGGAGAAATTGACGATCTTAGATACTTTACAAACAAACTTGTTAGAGGTCTTCGTATTCCTAGCTCATACCTACCGACAGGTGCTGACGATGGTGCATCGCAATACAATGATGGTAGAGTGGGTACAGCTTACATTCAAGAGTTGAGATTCAATAACTACTGCCAACGTTTGCAAAGTATGGTAGAAGAAGTTTTCAATAGAGAGTTTAAACTTTATTTAGAAAGCAAAGGTGCAAACATTGATTTTGCAATGTTTGATTTAAAACTTACACCACCGCAAAACTTTGCTGCTTATAGACAAGCAGAACTAGACAACAACCGCATTGGCACATTTGGACAAATGGCTGCTGTTCCGTATATTTCAAATCGTTTTGCTATGAAACGCTTCTTAGGATTGAGCGATGAAGAGATTGCAGAAAACGAACGTCTCTGGAGAGAAGAAAACGACGAAAATATCGAAGAGCTAGTAAGCGACGATCTTGGCGGCGAAATGCGTATGGCAGGAATGAGCGGCGCTGATATGGCAAGCGATTTAGGAGGATTAGAATCCGAACTTGATGGCGGCGTTGGCGGTATTGACGGCGGCACTGGTGAAGAGCCAACTACAAACACCGAAGCTGACATTGATGCAGCACCGGGACCAGAAACATCTCAAACGATATAAATAACATTATGATACTTAGAGAACTATATTACTTTGATGATAAAACAATGGAACCGGTTGAAGACAACCGTTACGAACCTGCAGACGACAAGTCAATAATCAAGGTAGACGACACGAGAAAAACTCGTTTGACTTTAAAAGATATCAACAAAGCCAGGAAGGCTAGTGATGTTCACAAAGAAGATGCTGCTAAAGAGTTAAACTTTGTTAGACAGATGTATGGATTAGCAGCACAAGCAGCAGCCGGCGGAGTTTAATGTCTAAAAAAATAGCGTTTGTTCTTGGCAACGGCATTAGTCGTAAACATATTAACTTAAACAAACTTAAAGAACACGGAAGTGTTTATGGATGCAATGCGTTGTACAGAGAGTTTGCACCAGATCATTTAGTATGTGTAGATACTAAAATGGTTATTGAAATCAAAGACTCTGGATACAATAAAACATATAGCGTTTGGAGCAATCCAAACAAGTTAACTAGAAACACACCTGATATTAATATAATAGATCCTAACAAAGGTTGGAGTAGCGGACCTACTGCTATGCTTTTAGCAAGCCAACACGGACATCAAGAAATATATGTTTTAGGTTTTGACTATGTAGGATTAGGCGAAAATGTCAATAACATATACGCTGGTACAAAAAACTACAAGAGAAAAGAAGACCGGGCAACCTATTATGGAAACTGGACAAGGCAAACTATGATGTGTTCAAATATGTTTCCAAGGACTAAATATGTTCGTATAATACCAAAAGAAGATTTTTTTATACCAGATTATTTGAAAGGTTTACAAAATTTCTCGCACGAAACCACTGAACTTTTCCAAAAAAAGTTCAATTAAAAACTGTATGATATTAAAACATGCAGTTTTGACCCCATTTTAAGCGTATATTTTCTATAAAGTGTAAATATAATAGACAGCCTTGAACAAGATCAAAAGGAGATAAACAATGGCAAATAAGAATAAGTTTGAAGAGATGCTAGAGCGTCTCGTAAACGAAGATCGTAATGGCGCAGAAGAGCTATTCCACGAAATCGTAGTAGAAGCATCACGTGATATTTATGAGCAACTTCTATCAGAAGAAGCTGATGAAGAAGTAGATGAAGCAACAGATGAAGACCTAGATGAATCAGATGATGAGCTTGACGAATCAGATGACGAAGATCTAGATGAATCAGATGACGAAGATTTAGATGAATCAGATGACGAAGACCTAGACGAAGGTTTCTTTGGTGAAGGCGACCCAGTAGATGATATAATGGGTGATGTCGAAATGCCAGCAGACGACGAAGGCGGTATGGACATGGATATGGACATGGGCGGCGATGACGACATGGGCATGGACGGCGAAGAAGGCGATGTCGAAGATCGTGTAACTGATCTCGAAGATGAGCTAGAAGCACTCAAAGCAGAGTTTGAAGCTATGATGGGCGACGAAGCCGGCGGCGACGAAGGCGACATGGACATGGACGGTGACGAAGAAATGCCAATGGACATGGATTCAGAAGAAGGTGACGACGAAGAAGAAACCGAAGAAGCATTTGCTTTTGAAGCAGAAGATGAAGACGAAGACGAAGTTAGCGAAACAAGAACACCAAAGTCAAACACAGAAATGATGCGCGAGTACACAGATAAAGTTGCTCCAGCAAAGATGGGCGACAACGGTGCTAATGCAAAGTCAACAGTAGCTGGTAAAAATGATATGGGCGGAACAACTGCAAATATCCTACGCGGCGACACAGAAGCAGGTGTAGAAGCTAACAAAGGAAACCTTAAAGGTTCGGCACTAAGTGATCAGAATCCAAAGGATATGAATACCAAGAACGTAAATGTTCCTGGTGCAAAAGGGGCGACAAAAATGTCAAACCAACCTGGCCACGGCGCTGAGAAAAAGGGCAAGCCAGAGACTGCTGCTAGCAAAGGCAGCATGTTAAACGGTGCTCCAAAGAGAGCAAAGTAAGGACTAATTGATGAGCTATCTACGTGAACATTTGAGTTTCGACCAAGCTAAGATAGTAGTTGAGTCTGCTAACGAAGGCAAAGACCTTTTTATGAAAGGTATTTGCATACAGGGCGGCGTTAGAAACGCAAACCAACGTGTTTATCCCGTTAACGAGATTGGCAGGGCTGTCACCACGCTCAGCGAACAAATTAGCGGCGGATACTCTGTGTTAGGCGAAGTAGATCATCCAGACGGTCTTAACATTAACCTTGACCGCGTAAGCCATATGATCACAGAAATGTGGATGGATGGCCCAAACGGTTATGGAAAACTGAAGATACTACCAACTCCGATGGGACAACTAGTTAAAACAATGTTAGAAAGCAATGTTAAACTAGGTGTTTCATCGCGAGGTAGCGGTAACGTTATGGAAGACGGTAGTGGACAAGTATCAGATTTTGAAATTATAACAGTAGATGTAGTTGCCCAGCCAAGTGCTCCGGGCGCCTATCCAACACCAATTTACGAACACTTTATGAATACCAATGGTGGATATAAAGCGTTCCAAACAGCTAGGGAAGTACAAGGCGATAAAAAGGCACAAAAATACTTAAAAGAGAGTCTATTAAACATAATAGACAGGCTCCGATAACGAGGAGAACGAAATGTTAGAAGCACTCAAATCACTCTTCGAAAACTCAGCACTATCAGAAGAAGTGCGTTCAGAACTAGAAGAAGCATGGAACGCTAAGGTGAAAGAAAATCGCCTTGCGGTAACATCGGAACTACGTGAAGAATTTGCTAAAAAGTACGAACATGATAAAACTACAATGGTAGAAGCTATTGATAGTCTTGTTACTGAGCGTTTGGCAGAAGAAATTGCAGAATTCCATGAAGACCGTAAGCAGCTTGCAGAAGCAAAAGCTAAATTTGCAGTTGCACAGCGTCAAAATGCCAATCTAATGAAAACTTTTGTTTCAGAAGCATTAGCCAAAGAAATCAAAGAACTACATTCAGATCAAAAAGCAATGGCAGACAAGTTTGTTGCACTTGAAGATTTTGTAGTAGAATCACTTGCTAAAGAACTAGCAGAGTTTTACGAAGACAAGAAAGATCTTGCCGAAACAAAAGTACGCTTAGTACGTGAAGGCAAAGCACATGTTGATAGAGTCAAAAAAGACTTTATTACAAAATCTGCTGCATTAGTATCAGAAACAGTGTCAAAAGGACTTACAAAAGAAATTTCAGCACTTAAAGAAGATATTGAAGCAGCAAGAAAAAGCGACTTTGGTCGCAAACTATTTGAAGCATTTGCAAACGAATACCAAAACTCTTATCACAATGATAAGACTGAGGCAGCAAAACTTCTTAAAGTTGTAGATGTTAAAGATCGTCAACTAGCAGAAGCTAAAACAGCAGCAGCAAAAGCTATCAAACTTGCAGAAGCAAAGGCAAACGAGGTCAAAATGATCAACGAGTCAGTTTCACGCAACGAAAAACTAAACAAGTTAGTTGCTCCATTGAGCAAAGAACAACAAAATATTATGACAGACTTACTAGAATCAGTTCAAACTTCAAAGTTACAAACTGCATTCGACAAATACCTACCAGCGGTTATTGACGGTTCAGGTAAAGTAAAACAAAAGGCTGTCCTATCAGAGGCAACAGAAATTACAGGCAACAGAACAAACAATGACGTTAAACAAGCAGGCGAAGACAACAATGTTGTAGATCTAAAACGCCTTGCTGGATTGAGTTAAGGAGAAACCAATGTCAGAACTATTAGAGAGCCGTTGGAATGATACCAAGTCAGCACTTCTTGAAGGCCTAGGAGGCAATAAGAAATCTGTAATGGCAGCTACTCTTGAGAATACACGCAAGTATCTCGCAGAGACTGCAACAGCAGGTGCTACTTCAGCTGGTAACATCGCAACATTAAATCGTGTAATCCTTCCAGTGATTAGACGTGTTATGCCAACAGTCATAGCAAACGAACTAGTCGGCGTTCAGCCGATGACAGGACCAGTAGGTCAGATTCACACACTACGTGTTCGCTACAGCGACACAGCAGGTAGTGGTGCATCAGGCGCAGTTGCTGGTGAAGAAGCACTAAGTCCATTTAAGATTGCTGAAGCATACAGTGGTAACACTACAACTGCTAAAGCAGATGCTACAGCAGCACTTGAAGGCGCAGCGGGTAACCGTTTGTCAATTCAGATCTTAAAGCAAACTGTTGAAGCTAAAACACGTAAGCTATCAGCACGTTGGACATTCGAAGCCGCGCAAGACGCACAGTCACAGCACGGTATCGACGTAGAAGCAGAAATCATGGCAGCTCTTGCACAAGAGATTACTGCTGAGATCGACCAAGAAGTACTAGCATCTCTAGCATCGCTAGCAGGTACTGGTTCAGATACATTTAACCAAGCCGCAGTATCAGGTACTGCTACATTCGTTGGCGACGAACATGCAGCTCTTGCAGTTCTAGTTAACCGTGCAGCAAACCGTATTGCACAGCGTACACGTCGTGGCGCAGGTAACTGGGCAGTTGTATCACCAGCTATCTTGACTGTACTACAGTCAGCAACAACTTCAGCATTTGCACGTACAACAGAAGGTACATTCGAAGCACCAACAAACACAAAAATGGTTGGTACATTGAACAGTGCAATGAAAGTATATGTAAACACATATGCAGCAGACGACGATGTACTTATTGGTTACAAAGGTACTTCAGAGTCAGACGCAGCAGCGTTCTACTGCCCATACATCCCACTAATGAGCTCAGGCGTTGTGCTTGATCCGTCAACATTCGAACCAACAGTTTCGTTTATGACACGTTATGGTTATGTTGAGCTATCGAACACAGCATCGTCGCTCGGTAACGCAGCTGACTACCTAGAAAAGGTAGAAGTAACAACTGCAAACCTAAGCTTCAGCTAAGTTTATTACATAATATATTAAATAGGCCCTACGGGGCCTATTTTTTTGAGTAAATACTTTAAGGAGTATTCAATGATACACAAAGGACAAGTTTATAAATTTACTGGTATATACGGACATATCAAGCCTGACAACTGGGGTCAAAATAGACAAGATGTACTATTTAAAAAACAAGAAAACAAACTAAAACTAGGAGACAAAATCTCTTACGAACAAGTTGAAATCAACGGTCGTCGACACGCCAAAGATATCAAAATCCTATGACATAATAACCCATTTTTACAAAAAGGATAAATACATATGTCATAGAGAGAACCTCAATGATGAGGACTTATGCGGACCCACCGCGTAGACTTAGAACGTCAAAATAGGAGAAAACAATGGGAAGACCACTAGCAAAAGATATTTTAGGTGTTAATGTAATCGGTGAAGCAACTAGCAACACTGGTGTAAGAGTAGAATTTTACGACACTGAATTAAGAACAGACGGCGGCATTGTAAAGCAACGCGGCGCAAAAACTTTCGTTGTAGCACAAGAAGCTAACTTAGATACAACTAATCTAAAAGATTCAACAAGCACAACAACTGCAACTCTTGTAAATGCAGAGCCAGCAGCAGCAGGCGAAATGAGATTGTTTGGTTATAATCCAACTAACTCAGGTGCAGAAGTTAATATTGCAAAAATTACAAAACGTGTAGCAACAGACTTTAGCGGCAACCGTTATACTTGGGTATTAGAAAACGATTCAACTAACGACTATATTGTTCTAACTGCCATTTAAGGAGAGTTAAATGGCAATTCAAGTCACTAAAATAGGTGTAGACAAATATACGATACAGATTAACGAAGGGGGAGAAATATTTCTTAATCCTGGTTTAACTGGATCGGTTTCAATCAACGGTGATGTTGATATTGCTGGTAGTTTGTCTGCAGGTTCCAGTACTGTTGTTGAGAGAGAAGATCTTGTAGTATTTGACAATACCATAAGACTCAATGCAGGCGAAACTGGCAATGGCATTACTGCTGGTACATCAGGTCTTATTATTGACCGAGGTACCAATAACGATGCTCGCCTATTTTTTGACGAAAGTAAAAACTCTATTAGAGAAGGTGCTAGCGTCGACGGTGCATTTGTTTTCCAAGACGCAACAGCATCAGTTGTTTCAGACTCGTTGTTTAGTTTGTATGCCAGCGGCATGCTTACTAATGGCGGAGATCTTTATCTAGTAGGAACAGGTACTGGGATTGTTACAGTTACAGGTACAGTTGATTACGAAAAACAAGTTTATCCGTACACAGGTGACGATATCACGCCAGATATTAGCACTCCATCTGGACTATCATTACCAACTGACGACGATGCCTTAGTTAACGCAAGATTGTTAGAAGATTATGTATCAGGATTTTATAGTTATAACTTCCAAGATAGAATAACTGCTGATGCAAGTGCAGATACACCAACATATGTATTAGCTGAAGATACAGAAGCGGGTGACTTAGAAAATAAAGTCAGTGTAGTAGTTAATGGATCAAACATTGCTACATTCTATGCGACAAGACTTGAAGTTGAAAGTTTGCGATTTAATGATAATGTTATTACATCTAATGATGTTAACGGAAGTATCAAGTTGCAAGGTACAGGCACAGGTCAAGTTCAAATAAATGACTTTACAAACTTAACTGTACAAGACGATACGTTATTATCTGCACCAGATGATGGTATAGTTTTGTATAGTAAAGCAGAAGGTGACGGCGGCACTGGATTGTATTTTAAAAATCAAAACGACACACAAGACGAAATTATCAGCAGAAACAAAGCATTACTTTATAGTATAATATTTTAAGGAAAACCAATGGCAGTAGCAAACGCAGCAGTTCAAACCACAGATACAACAATATTAACTGTTCCATCAGGAAAAAAATATGCTATTACAACTATATTAGTATGTAACACTGCTACTGATGATGGCACAGGCACAAACGATTCGTCGTTTGATATGCATGTTATACCTGATGGCCAGACTAAATCAAATACAAACATTGTATTAAACAACTTAGAAATTTCGGCCTCGGATACTTTTACATTTAATGTTGAAAGAATAATATTAGAAGAAAACGATAAAGTAGTTTTAGTTGGACAAACTCCGACTAACTTGAGTGCAACAATTAGTTATTTGGAAGTATAAATGAAGTTTTTTAAGCAACAAAGCATACATGAACGAAAGATAGGAGACAAGTCGCTTGTTATTACTGCTGACGGTAATGCTGTACTTGACTTAGGTTCGACAAAAACTGTAAGTGTTACAGGTAATATGAGAGTGTCGGGAGACACAACAGGACCAAAAGTATCTAACGTTTATTATGTTACCGAAGATGGCAGTGATCTTAATGACGGAACAAGTGCTGACAAGTTTGGCGCTTTTGCTAGTATTAAGAAAGCAGCAGAAGTAGCACCCGAAGGCTCTACTATTATTGTTGCTCCAGGAGACTACAGAGAAGACAATCCAATCATTTTAAGAGACTTTGTTACTGTTACAGGACAAGGCGAACTTAGAAACACAAGAGTCTTTCCAAAAAATAATACAGAAACAATCTTCTTTATGGGTAACGGTTGTTATTTGTATCAAATAACATTCAGAGGGTTACGTGCCCCAGGTTGGTGCGCTGAAATTCGTCCAGGTGCACTTGTAACTACTTCACCGTATATACAAAACTGTACTAATATGAACGGTCCGTGGTTAAACGATGGTACAGAATTTATTCCATTTGAAACTGTTCAAATAGAAGGAATCGAGCCGGAAGCTAAACCACTTATGGTAGAAGATTATCCAGATCTTCCACTAGCTAAACAAATTAATATTGATGGCGGAGGCGGAGGCCTTTTAGTCGATGGCGACCAATACGATCCTGCATCGTTGGTATTCAGTTTTGTTGCTGACGCATTTACACAGATTTCTCAAGGTGGTATTGGTTTCCATGTTACTAACTTTGGTTATACACAGATTGTTAGTTGTTTCTCGGTTTTCTGTAGTGTAGGTTTCTTAACTACCAAAGGCGGATATCTAAGTATTTCAAACTCAGTTAGTGACTTTGGTACTAAAGGCGTTGTAGCAGATGGATTTTATCCTGTTCCTTATACAAACGCTATCCCTGACCAAACATACACTTCGTCGGTAGGCAGTGTTACAATAACAAATCCTGGTACCGGATATACTAGTACACCTGTTGTAACTTTTGAAGCACCTGCCGGCGCAGGCGGCGTTACAGCAACAGGAACAGCACAAATTGATGCTACTACTGGGTTTTTAGCTGCAATCTCGATTGACAATCCAGGTAGTGGATATACTAGTGTTCCTCAAATCTCGTTTGGAGGTGGAGGTGCTATCACACAAGCCGAAGGTAATGTAAACCTAAGTACTAACAGCTCTATTAACATAAGCAGTTTGCGTGATAAACCGCAGACTGGTAGTATTATCAAGTTTGATGGCGACG
>P_2C_Liq_3_UnCtyDRAFT_100009_pt1 | contig 51806 bp, 50 predicted proteins | sample Pon2CUnioCityCA_3_FD_9720 | JGI IMG/M metagenome (IMG submission 9720)
TACCTGCGTGGAAAAGGTTTGGCTGTAAAACAAGATGTACCCGTTCAGCCCGGTACAGGATGCTTTGAGGAGGAATGGACTCAGGAGGAACGCGGTATTTTCGTTTTATATATAGATGGAATGCACACCTTTGACCTGGTCATTTCTGAAGGTCTTCTTGAGATTTCAGCAGATTACAATGCATTGAATGAGGTGGCTATAGAAGGGCCGGGAATTGAGGAGTTTCAAGCGTTTAAATCTCTTGTAGGTGGCGCTTCGGGCGCGGCTCCATCAGAAGAAGAGGTTCGTTCATTTTTATTGGGTATTCAGGATGAAGCATTGCGCGAATTCCTGTTGCCTCAATTGATTCCATTGCATTCGGATACGAATGTATACTGGCTGCGGAGTCATTTTTGGGATTACACGAATCTCAATGCCATGAGCACTTTTATCAATCCGTTCTTTGAAAAGAATCGGTCCCTGTACTTTGAGCAGGTTCTGGGTCATAATCCGGATACCATCACGTATCATTTAGAGCAGCTATTTGCAAAGCCTATGAACGAGCAGATCAGAAAGGTGCTCATCAGTTCAGCGACGTATCATTACGAAACCTCTAAATTCATGGGTGAGGATGAAGTGTTTGTTTGGCTGGCGAATCGTTTTTATGTCAACGGATATGCCGATTGGGTGTCGAAAAATGATTTGGCTAAAATTCGAGAGAAGGCCGAGGGTCTTGCTACAGAGTTGATTGGTAATCCGGCGCCAGACTTCGCCTTTGATACGCAAAGTGGCGGACGAATGAAGTTGTCCGAAGTTCAGAGTCCCATCACGATCCTTTATTTTTGGGACAGCGAGTGCGGTCATTGTAGGAAGGAAACACCGCGTTTGAAAGCGTTTTACGATGAATACAAAGACAAGGGGGTAGCAATCGTTGCCATAACCCTCGAGAATGAATTTACGGGATGGAAAAAGTACATTGAGGAGTACGATCTGGATTGGATCAATGGGTTTGAATCGGACTTTGAACGGCCGAACTTCCTCTGGTACTATTACATTCCGACTACTCCGAAAAAGTTAGTTTTGGGACCGGATAAGACGATTATCGCAAAAAATCTGGACGTGGAGACCACTTTACGAACGTTTATTGACGACTACCTCGCTGGAAAAGTGAAGTAAGAAGCATAAAAAAGCCCGCGGCTCATCGAGCCGCGGGCTTTTTTAATTTTTCGGCCGTTGGCCTATTCTTTTCCGCTATCAGCGCATCCTGCTTTCTTTTCAGAGCAACATTTTTTTGCAGGGGTTACAGAGGCAGTTGCTGTTGATTTCTCTTTGCTTTCGCAAGATTTTCCTTCAGATTTCCCTTCTGAACAACATGATTTTTTCGCTGGAACCATTGCTGTTGCTGATTTTTTTGATGCACAATGACCACATTCCTTGCCTTCAGCTTTTGCTGCGCTACAGCAGGCTTTCATGTCTGATTTCGCTTCGGCTTTACCGTGATCGCAGGTTTCAGTACATACGTGTTTTTCAGCGTTTTGTGGTTTTTCTTGTGCAAAGGCAACTACGGAAAAGAGCGCCAATACTGCGGTGAATAGGGTTTTCTTCATGTTTTTTTCGTTTTGGTGGAGTGAAGTTAATGAATTCCCGTGTTTTACCCCTTGTTTGGTCATAGAAGTTCTTATTTTTGCGTAGAAACCAAAAGAGAAAAAATGAAAAAGGTATTTGTATTGGCTTTGGCAGCCGCTTTGTCTTTGACAAGCTGTGTGAGCAAGCAAAAATACGTGGAGCTAGAGACGTTGCAGAACACCACTGCTGACAAATTGAGCAACACAAAAATGGAATTGGCAGCAGCTACTGCGGCTAAGGAGGCTCAGGCTAAAGAATTGGCTGCACTTCGTGCACAATCTTCAAGTTTGATGAAGCAGGTAGGTGATCTTACTGCAATGAGTGCTACAAACGCTCAGAACATGGAGAAAACGCTTGAGAGCATCAATGAGAAGGAATTGGCCATTACTCGTCTTCAAGACGCAATGAACCGCAAGGACAGTGTGACATTTGCATTGGTAACTTCATTGAAAGGCGCTTTAGGCGATATCAATGATGAAGACGTGCAGATCAGCGTTGAGAAAGGTGTGGTTTACGTCAACTTGAGTGATAAGTTGATGTTCCGTCCAGGTTCAGATTATGTAAGCAAAGACGCTAAGAATGTTCTTGGTAAAGTTGCGAAGATCATGAATGCTAAACCAGGTCTTGAGATTTTGGTTGAAGGTCACACAGATACTGATCCAATCGCAACAGAATGTGTTAAGGACAACTGGGAGCTTTCAGTTCGCCGTGCAACGAACATTGTTCGTGTACTTCAGACTGAGCACGGTATTGCTGCAGAGCGTATGACTGCTGCAGGTCGTGGTGAGTACATTCCTGTTGCTTCAAACGACACACGTGAGGGTCGCGCTGCGAACCGTCGTACTCGTATCGTAGTTCTTCCTAAATTGGATGAATTCAACAAGATGATTGAGGAAGGTTTGAAATAAGCCTATACCATAGTTCTATAAGAGCCCGTTGCGAAAGCAATGGGCTTTTTTATTTTACAGCATCGAGCACTCCTTTGTAACTGCGGCTGATCGGCAGCACTTCTAAGTTGTTCTGCAGACGAAGGCCGACTTCGGAGGCGTTGTGATGTTCGATATGTTGTGGGTTAATTAGGAAGCTTCGGTGAATACGAATCCATCCTGTTATTTCAGATTCCCATTGTTTAATCGAGCGTGTGGTAGTCCATTGCAATCCATTCACGCCGTGAACGATGGTTATACGGTCGCGACTTTCAATAAAGGCCAATTCAGCCACTGCGAGTGAATANTCCTTTCGGTTAGATACAAAGGAGAGGAGGGGTTCCTGATCTTGTTTCGGGAAAAATTGGGCAGTCAGCACCTGCTCTGCAAGTACTAATGCACTGATCCAAAATAAGGAAAAGATGGGGTTGATCAGTACTTTTGGAAAATGCTCCGGGTCCAATTCAAACAGCAGCCAGTATGCAGCAATCGCGCCCAAGTATTCCAACCACAGTACCCCAATAATCAGATACAACCAATAGTGCAGTTTTTTAGGAAAGTGCCCGCTCCATCTTGGGGCCAATGCACGCGCAAGCAACGCACCCGGCAGCAACATGGTGCTGAGCATCCAAGCTTGAATAAAGTGAGCGAGGAAACTGGTATAGATTCCTGCTAAAACGAAAGTGGCCAGCAGCCAATAGGCCGCTTGAAATAGGTAGGGCTTGCGCATGAGGTTAAAAATAGGTGTGCTCGTGCCTGTGCGCAACTCTCTTGGCTAAAACATTGGACGCGACAGTCTGAAATGAGGGATTCAGCGGTTTTAAACGGGGATTCAACAAAGGTGTCAATGGGCAAAAATTGACATCTTTACAGGGAATTTAAACACATTGTTATGATAAATTATTTCTACATGGGCGGACCACTATTTATGGGTATGCTCACTTTGATTTTTATCGCGCTGATTGTTGCAGCAGTCTTGAAAAAAGGTGTGAAAGAAATTGGCTTATTGGCCCTTGCAATGGGATTCCTGGGCCAATTAATAGGTCTCATGGGTGCCTTTGAAGGTATAGAAGCGATGGGAGGCGTCAGTCAGTCCATGCTTGCCGGCGGTTTAAAAGTAAGCAGCATTACGTCTATTTACGGTCTGCTTATCTACATCATCAGCTTGATCATTCAGGTCGTGCAACGATTCTTGAAATAGGGAAGAGATCACGTGGGCCGCGCAGCGCGCGGCCCTCTGAAGTACAGCAAAAAAAAAGGCGGCCCGGAGGGCCGCCTTTTTTTGTGAAAAGTATTTTTTTATGGACACTCCACGCGCAAAACCTTCAAGTAAGCGCCTGCTCCAGAGATGGTGGAGTCAACAATACCGGCATCTAGACACGTATCTTCTGCGGTCATTGCAGAACTGTTCAGTTGGTAGTCGAAGCCGTCCCAAGTGTAATTATCTTCATAAAGATCGCAATCGCAAAAGGCGTTCCCACAAGAGGCTAGCATGAGGCCAAATCCGGCCAGGAGTAGTAATTTTTTCATTCTGGTTTTGTGTTTTGTTGGTCTAATTTAGCCAAAAAATACCGCTTGCCCAATCCTGAACTAGTATTCAAGCGTACTATTGGGAGCATAAGGCAGTCCACTGCGCTCTGCAACACGGTCTACGACATCCGTTATATGCACCTTTTCAAACGATTTACCTGCCTCGACACCATAGCCCATCATAAGAAAAGGAACATGCGTGTCGTAGGTATATCCGGTGCCGTGTGTAGAGCCGTAGGGACCGTAGAAAATACAGTTCGGTTGCAGTTGGAATATGAGATCGCCTCCAAAACGACTTTGGTAGCCCTCATGCAGTTTCAACGCAAGTGCATCTGCACCCGGACGTCGAACGTCATCGGCGGTATACACATGAACAAAAGGATCCATTTGCTCCGCAATTTTCGCGATTTCTACCGTGAAGGGTTTTGCCCATGCATTTAAATAAATGTGGTGGTTGATGATTTTCGAAACCGCTTGCTCCATGTCCACCTGCACGTCCAGTTCACTTACGATGCGATCATTGAGTTGCGCTACAACATCTGCATTTGCGTAATTGCGGACACTGTAGCCTCCATACGCAAGATGGTTGGGATTTTCGCTCGCCCCGTGATCGGCGGTGAGGTAGATAATGTAGTTTCCTTTTCCTACATTTTTATCGAGTGTGCGTATGAATTGGCCCAATTGGGCATCCAGTTTTAAATACATATCGTGTACCTCCCTTGAGCGGACCCCCCATGTATGACCGGCATAATCTGGAGAGGAGAAACTCACCCCCAAAAAGTCCGTGTATTCATCTTGACCTAAATCTTCTTCCTCTAAAAGGAGCTCAGCCATGTCTAATACTAGAGCGTTTCCAATGGGAGTATTTTTTAGAATGCCAAGTCCTTTTAATTGGACCATAGCTTCAAGGTTGTAAGGAAAACTCGAGCTGCCTTCATTGTATTTAGGCTCGTAAGGATTTTCGTCTGAAAGGCTATTTGCATACTTACGCGGCGCCATTTCTAGTTTCCAATCCTTCTTCATCAGCTTCATCGCATACTCCTTACGGTTGTATTTTTCGATGTAGTCCGGTAGCGTATTTTCATAGTAACTACTGGTTACGAAATGCATGCCACCATCAAGCCAGTAGGCTCCATCCGCGAAATGCCCTGCCGGGAATATGGCCCCACGGTCTTTTACACTTACGCCGAAACTTTTTCCTTGGTTGTTGGTGTGCAGTTTGATGCCGTCACTAAAGGTTAAAGCCCGAAGATTTTTAGGCGATCGCTTACTGCTGCTCTCGATGGTTCCTACAGGAGAAACTGTAGTGTCTTCTGCGCAGTACATCTCATAATTCGTTCTACCGTCCAACCAATCGTTTGCGACGATCCCGTGATACTTTGGCGTAGTACCTGTAGAAATACTGGCATGTCCTGGTCCTGTATAGGTCGGTACGTAATTGTAGTGCGTATTCGCATAGTTGTATCCACTATCGAGGAGCATACGGAATCCACCGTCGCTGGCAAATTGATCGTTAAAACGGATGAGGTATTCCGCACGCATTTGGTCGACAACGATTTGAACGACCAGTTTCGGTTGTGCCCAAAGACCACTAAATACGCTGCTAATTAGGATTGCCCCAATTGCTCCTCTAACGTTTCTTTTTTGATGTTGCATGCTTCCCATTCTTCCATTTTGGCTGAAAGTGCAGCCTTCTTTTGTTCGTATTTCGGGTAAAAATCCGGATCTCCCATGAGTTCGTTACAGGCCACAGGGTCTGCTAATTGATCGTCCCAGTTCCCAATAATTTCCTCCAATTCTTCGATTGCTTCCTCAAGTGATTCCAAGTTACGGCTTTCACTGCGCAATTCCTTTTCAAATTGCTTCCGTTCATTGTACGAAAGTCCATTATCGTCGGGTGCGTTTTTTTTAGCTTTTTGCTTTTTAGCGTTGGCCGATTTTGCCTCGACTTCCCGCATCGTTTCCATTTTCCGGTATTCCAGATAATATTCGATACCACCAAGCAGGGTTTTTACTTTATGGTCTCTGAATTCAATCGTCTTCGTTACTAGACCTTCCAAAAACTCACGGTCGTGACTCACTACCAGTAATGTCCCGTCAAAGCTCAGTAAACTGTTCTTCAAAACATCTTTACTGTTCATATCTAAGTGGTTGGTAGGCTCATCCATTACCAAAAAGTTAATAGGCTTGAGCAGTAGTTTACAAAGCGCCAATCTACCGCGTTCACCCCCACTAAGTACCTTTACTTTTTTCTCGACATCCTCTCCACGGAACATGAACGATCCCAACATACTGCGTGCATGTTTGCGCATTTCTTCAGGCGAGGCATCCTCTATAGTTTGCAAGGCGGTTTTATCACCATCCAGTTCATCAGCCTGATCCTGAGCAAAGTAACCGACCAACACATTGTGCCCCAATTCCAAAGTACCCTCAGAAGAGATCTCTTTCAACAACGCCTTCACTAGAGTACTCTTACCTTGACCGTTTTGCCCAACAAAGGCGACACGATCGCCACGCTCTATTTCTAAATCGACCCCTTTTAAGACCAATTTATCGTCATAGCTCTTACCAACGCCTTCTGCCTTAGCAACGACCTTACCGCTTCGCGGCGCAGGTAGAAATCTGAAATGCATGGCAGATGAATCTTCTTGGTCCACTTCAATGCGCTCCATGCGGTCCAATTTTTTAATCAAACTCTGCGCAAAAGATGCTTTACTCGCCTTCGCTCTGAATCGTTCAATCAATTCTTCGGTTTGCTTAATCTCGCGCTCCTGGTTCTTCGCAGTCGCTAATTGCTTTTCGCGTAAATCTGCGCGCAGCGACAAATAGCGCGTGTACGGTGCGTTAAAATCATAGATTCTCCCCATCATCACCTCAATGGTGCGGTTCGTCACATGATCCAGAAACGTTCTATCGTGACTCACTACCAGTAGCGTCTGGTTACTTTCACTAAGATGCTGTTCAAGCCACATGATGCTCTCAATATCTAAGTGGTTCGTGGGCTCATCGAGCAGTAACAAATCCGGCTTTTGAAGCAGTAAACGGGCCAATTCCGCACGCATCCGCCACCCACCCGAAAAGGTATGTAGTGGATTTTCAAAAACTTCGGGATCAAACCCCAGTCCTTTTAATACCAATTCAATATCCGCATCTAAGCTGTCGCCACCCAATAACCCAAAGCGCTCACTAAGTTCACTGAGTTCGTCGATCAATGCGCTGTACGAATCACTTTCATAATCTGTACGCACTTCAAAGGCCGAATTGATTTCCTCAATACGAATGTTAATTCGAGTGATTTCGTCAAACGCACTTCGGGCGATGTCCATGATGCTCTTGTCCATGTCCATCTTCAAATCCTGCCGTAAGAACCCAATCCGAGTTTCTTTGGCTTTACTCATCGCTCCACCGTCCAGTGAATAATCACCGGCTATGAGTTTGAGCAAGGTGGATTTTCCCGCGCCATTGCGACCCACAAGACCTATCCGGTCTCCGGGATTAATTTGAAAACTAATTTCATCGAAGATGGCGCGGCCACCGAAGAATAGAGATGCTTTGTTTACTGCTAAAATCATTGTGACAAAAGTATCAAATGACCACGCGACAACACCTAATTTTACCCTGCATTTCAGAATAAATCCAAATGTTAAAAGGAACCAAACTTTACGCCATCACCCAATCCAAGTGTCCGCACTGTATGGAGGGGGATATTTATCCCAATAAGAACCCATACAACCTGAAACGCTTTTCCGAAATCAACGAACGCTGCAGCGCTTGCAATCAAAATTTCGAGCCAGAACCCAACTTCTACTATGGGGCGATGTACGTGAGTTACGGTTATACGGTAGCTTTATTTGTCGCGGTGTACATCGTATTTGGGGTGTTTTTGGACTGGAGTATGTGGCCCACCATCACTGCGTTAGGTATCGTACTCGTACTCCTGGGGCCATTGCTTTTTCGAATTGCCCGGACTACATGGCTATCGCTCTTTGTGCACTACGATAAATCGGCCATCGATCATTGGAAAAAAACAAAGAAGTAAAGCTGCAGTAGCACCGTTGCGCGTGCCTTAAACGGGCATCAAATCAAATTACTTCATCATTCGTTCGGGAAGACATTCTGTGAGCAACGGCGCTCCGTACATGAAGTGTTCCACAAGGTTCTGAGCTAAATAGGGTGTCATTAGAACTGCACGGCTGCCCATTCCGTTAAAAATCCATACGTTTTTCACTTTAGGATGCGGTCCCACAAGTGGCTTACGATCTTTAACAGCCGGCCGTATACCCGCCTTATGTGTAACGGTTTTAAACTCACCGTCCCATACTTTTTGAACGTGCGCTTCGAGTTCTTCACGCTTAGCTAGGGTAGGGCCATCATGAAAACCGTCCCATGCGTAGGTTGCTCCTACAAGTGCCTCGGCTTTGCCGTCGGCGATCATAAAGTGGCCCTGATGAATGCACTCCTTTCCCAGATCCTCTTTTAATTGAACAGTGATGACTTCTCCCTTTACAGGTGCAAAGCCACGAACGTCCAATTTGCTTTCGCCCAAAGCCGATTGCGCACCTTCACAGGAAATAATGGCATGTGCCCCCAGCGACCCGTATTTTACGCCATCACCATGTGACTCCACTGCATCCCAATCAAAAGTGGCCTCAGTATAGCTGTCAACAGCCTTTAATTTTGCTTTAACGGCCGCGAGCATCGCATTAACCTGTACCCGGCCGGTCTGCTTCATCAGTCCTGATCCATGGTCTGCAAGGATGCGGTTAGGCACGTCAGAAATACGTTCATCGAGGTAAGGTGAGAATGCGGGGTGGTCGGAATGGGCGATCCACTGGTTTTGCTCGCCGGCGTTATGAAATACTCTTCGAATAGGAAGCGGTTCATAGAATGTTCCTTGGGTCCAATTCTCCATCGCCGGATACACCGATTGAAGGCTTTCCATCATCTCATCCGCCTTCCAAACCTTCTTCATTCGTTTTAAAACGACAGGATTCCAGAGTCCGGAGGCGACCACAGAACTTTTATTCGCGTTGGGCTGGTCAAACATCTGCACACTTGCCCCATACTTCATCAAAGTGTAACTCAATACGGAACCTGCAATTCCCCCGCCAACAACGATATAATCTACGTATTTCATAAAATAAAAACTCCCGCTACAAAGGTAGCAGGAGTTTATTTGTTTTACGTGTCATTGGATCAGACTAGAAGGTCCACATGTCGTGCTCCTTGTTTCTTAAATCCTCTTTAATGGCAGCAGCTTCGAGCAATTGATTCATTGCACTGTTGCGCTTGTAATCTGCAATGGTTCTGTCGTATACGTTGTCCATTTTCGTAATCACTGCATTGAATTTACGCAAGTGCATGATTTGATCGAAAGTCAAACGCTGGTTGTTGTTTTTCTCGTTGTACGCTACGGAAGTCGCCATTGCATAGCGCGCGTCCGGGAACCATATCCAGAATGGATTGTAGGTGAGCGAAGGGTTACGCGGGTCGCGAACCTCAGGTGCAATACCTATAATTCTATTCTTTAACTCACCACGTTGCTTATCAAAGTACCAATCGCTCTTCAAGTGGTACGCTACTACAGCGTTCGCTTTGATAGAGATGGTATCAATGGCTAACGGTGGACCAAACGGATCCTCAGGATCTGGAATAGTATCGTACGATTCAATCTTCTGACGCACTTCTTCCACAGTCATAGGTAGCTCAAAGCGGTCGTCAAGGAAAATCTCTGTAATAGTGTTTTCAGTGATGATACCGTCAACAAGTACATCCCACAATGCTTTACGATCAGGCATAGGTTTGATCGGATAGTACAAAGGAAGATTGATTTTTTCACGCAAGTCAATTCGCTCCCAGTGACGCTCGGACCATAGCATATCGTCTTGACGAAGATATGGGTAAGGTACTACGCGATTGTTGCGGTAGTGTTTACTCAATTCAGGAACAATACCATCATCAGATGGATCTAGAACCTGTGCTTGTGCCGTATTTCCTAAGGCTAGGCCGAAGAAAGCAACAGTCAATAAAAGCGATTTAACTCGTAACATATTAGTTCAAATCAATAGTAATAGGCGAAACTTTCGGTTTGATACCTTTTGAAGTTGTGGCCTTGATGTTTCTAATAATAACAGGCGTACCTGGTTTGGCTTTATCTAAAGCTGCTTTAGCGTTAGAAGAAAGCGAATTCCCTTTACAGTCGATAGGTGCAAAAGGTGGAACAATGATTTGGAATTCCGTTACACGTAATGGAAGTTCGAAATCGAAGTTTTGGAATTTGGCATCAACCTTTGCCTTTTTAAGTAGACCCGCAGACATTAATCCATCCGTCTTACCGAATACTTCACCGGCGGCATCTGGCAATTGTTTTACACGGAACACTTTAGATCCCATGCTTTTAGTTTTGTCACCGTCTTTAACGCTCACACTAATTTTTAATTCACCACCTCTGATACGGGTAACATCCGCGATATATTCAGAACCGGACTTTTTAACGCCTTCACCAGTGACAATCAAATTTGCTGGATCAACGCCAGGAACGGAAATCTCTAGAGGGTTATCTACCCCACGGTAGAGTACGTTCATTTTCGTAGGAGAGATAACTACACTAGGTGGAGCTACGTTATACGATTCTGAAATTTCGTATTCTTTCTTTTCGCCATTGGCTTCTAAGATGATTGTACCGTTCCATTCAATAGTTCCAGTGCGATTAGCCGGGAATTTAACTGTAGCAACGCCACCATTTACATTTTCAGGATCGAGTGCTTGACCATTGATCATAAATTCAGGATCCTTGGTATCGTCAAAAGCGGCAAGGAAAATCTCTGCCTCATATTCATCACCTTGAGTAACGAACGTTGACTTGGGCATTACAACCGCACGTACACCTGTTACTTTGATATCCGAGGCATCAATATTCTCATGCAAGTAACCGATAACATTCGCTTCTGCAGTACGAATATCGCTCTGCATGCTTGTTAAGAAGGTCATAACAGAGATGAGTGGGTAGTGCTCAAACTTTGATTTTTCCCAGCTTTCAGCAGCGCCATCGTGCATGCGGTCGCTTAGGTCGAATGAGTTTGTAATAGCCGTAGATAAAGATGAATTATCTCCTGCTTCACGCACTAAATAATCACGAAAATCTGCCATGGCGGCTTTGAGTTCAGCGCCGCGCTGCTCCACTAAGAAGTAGTTAGCGGCTGCTTCTCTGTCGTCCATTTTAGCTGGCTTCCCAGGAACTTCTTCATCTTCACCGCCACCGCGCTCCATGAGCTCAGCTTTCATGGTTTCAATGGAGTTGTAAAGGTTATCCGACTTTGCTTTTACAGCAAGTGCTTTGTCTCTCCATGGACCCGCTTTTACTTCATTCTCGTCAGCTGCTCTTTTGAACGCAGCGTAAAGTGAAGCGTTTTGGCCTTCGACAGTTTCGATTGATGCTTCTTGACCAACCATTACCTCATAGAACGCATCCATTACCTCACGTGAAACGTTAAGGGCCAATAGGGCGGTCAACACGAGGTACATCATGTTGATCATTTTTTGACGTGGTGATAAATTTCCTCCTGCCATTTTATTCTGTTTGTTTAGGGTTAGTTAATGGGATAGTTGTTCGTTATCCAATTATTTACCCATCGCAGTAAGCATTCCACCGTATACGCTGTTCAACGTCTCGAGATTACCTCTCAAGTTTTGCAATTGTGATGCAAGACCTTCTGCGTTTGTTGAAGCGCCGTTTAATTTTTCCATGACATCATTCTGACGCTCTACTTGTGCTGTCGCATTTTCAAGTTGAACGGCATACAATGCATTCAAGTTTTCCATGTTCGTTGCAGCACTGTTCAATTGCTCGCTGTATGCTGCTGTAGCACCAGCGGCATCAACTGCGCCAGATAGAGAACCTGCCGTTTCGCTCAAAGAACGCATACCGTCACCTAGACGCTGAATTAAAGCTGAATCGATACCGCCATCTTGCAATGCTGTATCCAACTGCTCTGTTACACTCAATGAACGCTCACCGTTGCCATCACCAGTAGCTAGTTCTGGGTAAACCAAAGACCAATCGTACTCAGTTGCTGGCTTCTCAAATGCTGAGAATAAGAAGATCACTGCTTCAGTTCCAAGACCAACAACAAGCATGTAGTTGGCACCTTCCCAGTGCATGATTTTAAATAGTGCTCCTAGAATTACGACAGCTGCACCAATACCGTACAGTTTTGCCATGAAGTTCTTAAATCTCTTACCGTTTACGTCAATTAGTGCCATAATTCAAAAGTTGTTGTTGTGAGTTAATTAGTGATAGGGTTGTATTAAAAATCTTTAAGATCGCGACCGATAAAGCTTTGAACGGTTCTGAAGCCGATGTAGCTTTTCGCTGTATCCTGGTATTCGTAGTCTCTCGCGCCCAATTGCATGAAATAAGCTACATCTTTCCATGAACCACCACGGATGACCTTGCGCTTCATTGTTTCAGTTTCATCTTCGAATGCGTTGTACTGGAATTCTGGTGCTACGTCACTAGCAAATGCGTAAGACTGCACGTCAAAAGCAGTTGAAGTCCATTCGCTGACATTTCCCGCCATACAGTAAAGGTTGTATCCGTTAGGAGAGTAGGCAGTAGTTTTTACAGGGTAGAAACCACCATCTGCTGTCAAATTACCACGACGCGGTTTAAAGTTAGCAAGGTAACAACCTGCGCTGTTCGTAGCGTAAGGACCACCCCAAGGGAATGTGGTCAGTTCTTCACCTCCGCGTGCGGCGTATTCCCACTCTGCTTCTGTCGGTAGACGGAAATCGTGTTCGATCAATTCACCTGCACGTTTAAGGTAATCTCTGCGGTATTTACTTCTCCAGTTTGCAAAAGCACGCGCTTGTCTCCAGCTCACACCTACTACAGGGTATTCGTCGTAGGCCGGGTGCCAGAAGTATTTATCATGCATCGGCTCGTTAAAGCTGTAGGTGAAATCATGAATCCACACTAAAGTATCTGGGTAGACATTAATGGTTTCTTTCTCAAAGAAAGAAGCACGATCGCTTTCCGCCTGAGTATCCTTGATGTAATCACGGTACCCGAACAATTCACCATCACCGTCTTGGTCTTTGTAGTCGAACTTAACACGGTTAAGCTTACTAGCCGCTTTCTGCTTGTTGATCCAGAAGTAGGTGTAGTTCAATTGACGTGTGTCCAAATGGCGGTAACCCAACCATTGCTCTTCAGGAGCGAGGTACATACTTTCAATAACTTCCGTGTATTCTGCAGATGGGTAGCGGTCTTTATCCCACTCGAGGTAAGGATCCCAGTCCAAACGGCGCATCATGCTATCTGGATAGTTCAGTGCTACATATTCTTGGAAGAAGGTAGGATCTTCCATTTCTGCTAAATCTGTGTACTCAAAGTCTTCTACCAAACCTTCAGCAAGGCGCGTGCGAGTGATGGAATCACGCACCCAACGCACGAATTGACGGTATTCGTTATTCGTAACCTCGGTTTGGTCCATGTAGAATGACGGTACGCTCACCACCTTCGCAGGGGCTGTGTACGAGTAAGGAACATCTTCATCATGGTTACCCATAGTGAATGATCCTTGAGGAATGTACACCATACCATAGGGTTCGCTAGGGTACCAGGTAGGACGGTCTTGAACACCGACCAATTCGCCGTGATCACTGCTGCCACACGAGGCTAGAAGTGCGATAGACGCCATCCCTAAGAGGAACTTTTTCATAATCTATGTATTTCTACTTTATTCGTTTTTTAAGCAAGCCGCTATATTACAAAAATATAGGGTTTCTATAACTACCTTTTTCTTTAGGCGGTATTTCTATTGTAAAACAATAACTCATCATGATTTCATGCGACCCGCTGCTTGAATTTGCAAGCGAAGAGGTCGTGAGGTCATAAGAGTATGTTGCACGTAAATCTTTGGTGATTTGATAACCGGCCATGATTGCTAATGCATCGTATACACGATAGGTAACGCCTCCCCAAATCTGATTATTATAAGTAGCAGCTGCGTTAATATCGAGTTGAGTGGTTACTAAATCCGTTTTTACCATAGCTGCGGGCTGCAGAACGATACCGTTTCCTAAGTCAAGATTGTAGCCTCCCATGAGGTAATAATGACGTTGTCCACGGATTTGCGCATTTGCGCTTCCTCCAGTAGCATTTAAGATGTCTTTGGTCTCAAGAAGACGCGTACTACTCAATCCTGCGTACCAAGTTTCTTGCTGGTAATACGCACCAAAAGATAAATCAGTAGCCATTGAGGTACTTCCTAGCGCGACCAATGAGGGGTCATTCATAGTTTGGGGCGGTGCCCAAACGCCTGAAGTAACGTTCTTATTTCTAAAGTCTGCGCGAAGACCTAAACCCAAAGTTCCTCCCGCAAGGTCCATCTGGTACCCGTAACCAACACCCACGGTAATATCTTGGAAATAGCCAATCATGTCATTCGTGAAATTTAGCGCCAAACCGCCGTGCAAGAAATTTAAAGGAATATTCGATGAAAAATTCTGTGTAGTAGGAGCATTATCAAATCCTACCCATTGCGAGCGGTGTGCTGCCGAAAGACAGATGGCATCTCCAGATCCAGTGACACCTGGATTGTAGAAGATTTTGTTGTTTGCAAACTGCGTGAACTGCACGTCTTGTTGAGCCCAAAGGGCTGAACTGCAGAGTATTGCAAACAGGGCGATACGGGTTTTTTTCATGTGGTTTTGCGCAAACATGTTTTGAGTTGCCGCTAAAGATAGAAAAATTCCCGTGCGAACAACACTTTTATTGGCGAGTTATCATGCTTTTTGCTGCGCTTTCCACCATCTAGCCGGTATTTTTCCGTTCAACGCTTCAGTGTAATCTTCATAATCACAGGGGGCTAGGGTCGTTCTGTCGGAATGCGGTCCGCCTTTTGGAATTTCTATCCACCAGCGTCCGCTGGCGGGACTTTTGTAAAAGTGAACCTCATCCTCGTCGTCAACGAGCACAGTGTATTTTTCATAATGGGCGCGAGAGCCGATCGGGTAATCGCCAAAGCGCAGGGATACGCCTTCGAAAAAGTACCACAACGCATGTGCACAGAGGTGCGCACTCTGGCCGTTGCGATCCAGTCGAGGATTGTATTCAAATAACCCTAATTGGGTCAGTCGATCGCTCATGCCCGCATAGCGCGTAATGGCGCACAAATCCTCTCCACTGAGTCCGTGTGGGGATGTATAAAAAGTCCCTGGGTTATAGCTCTGGCGAACGGCACTCAAATCAATGCTGACGAGGTCGGCATCGCGTAGAAAAGGTTCCGTACGGGAAATTTGATTTTGGATGTGTCCTAATCGGACCGCTTCGAAAAAAAGTTTGTCGATGAGCGCAATCTCTTCCGGGTTATTGAAATACGTCTGGTAGCCAAGGTTGGTAAAATTGTAGAGGTTATGGGGCTCTTGAAGCACGAGGTGGGAAACGTAGCTTTGATGGTCTAATTCGCGGCCCTCTGAACCAACATCAAGTCGTGCATCCACGCTGACAATATTAACCGTTTGCTCGAGTGAATCGTATCCGCGGTAATTTGCGTAGGTAAGTTCCTGTGAGCCACCGATAGTGATTAGGACGATTTGCCTTTGCAGTAATTCTTGGGCGATTTCCTTGAGTAAAAGTAACGTGTCCGTGTGCCGCTCGCCTTTGTAAAGATTCCCTAGATCGGCAATACCGAAATCCCATTTTCCTTTGTACAACTGGTAGAGATAGGGTCGGATAGCGTCCGCCGCGCCGTCACAACCAACGTTGCGGTAGGCTCTGCGATCCTCTTGTACCCCAATAATGGCGACCTTAATGCCATCGAGGCTGGGAAGACCTTCCATTTCAGTATGGCGACGGATACTCCGTCCCAATTGATTGGCGTCTAAAACGGGAAGTGCATCGATAACACTTTCAGGTACAGGGCTGAGATGTTCCACGGGCAAATCATTTACCCGACCAATTTAGAACCTTATTTGCGCTTTGCCCGACGCTTTGAAGGGCCAGCTTTGATAAGTTCTTCACAAGCGGCACGGTCGAGTGTTTCCGGATCCGTGTCCTTAGGAATTTTAAAGTTCTTTCCTTCGGATTTGATGTACGGTCCATAACGGCCCTTGAGTACCTGAATCAATGGCTCTTCAGTAAACTCTGCAATGGTGTTGTTCGCTGCACCAGCCTCTTTTTCTTCAATAACCGCAATGGCTTTTTCAAGAGTTATCGTTTCGGGTGCATCATCGGTAAGGCTGTAGAATTTCTTATTCCACATGACGTACGGGCCGTAGCGCCCAACGTTTGCTTTTACTTCGAGCTCTTTATAATCGCCCACGGTGCGTGGAAGCACTTCTTTGCGCAGCGCCATTTCTAGCGTTGCATCATAGAAGCCTACCCCAGGAGGGAGTTTTTTGAAACGGGGTTTCGTCTCCTCATCGCCGTCACCAAACTGGAATACGAATCCATAGCGGGCGAGTTTGACGTAAACCGGCTCACCGGTACCCGGCTCTTCCCCTAGAACACGACTTGCGCGGGCATTCTCAGGTGCATTTTCGATGAGTGGGTGGAATTCACCATAGAACTCTTTGATGCTGTCTTGCCAGCCAATTTCCCCTGCGGCTACCGTATCAAAGTTGGCTTCTGCCTTTGCCGTGAACTGGTAGTCCATGATCAAGCCGTAGTGTTCGATCAAAAAGTCCGTTACTACTCTACCAATGTCTGTAGGGAATAATTTGTTTTTATCTGCGCCATAAGTTTCCGTATCCACACGTGCAGCAACGCCATTAGCCGTGGCGCTTAGTACATGGTAGTCTCGCTGGTTGCCTTCAAGGCTGTCCTTAATAACGTAATTGCGCTTCTGAATGGTAGAAATGGTCGGTGCGTAAGTCGATGGTCGACCGATTCCAAGCTCTTCTAATTTCTTCACCAACGAAGCTTCCGTATAACGAGGGGTGTGTTTAGTGAAGCGTTCGGTCGCAGTAATTTCCTGGGAAGTTAAGGTGCTGCCTTCGTTCACCGCTGGTAATTGGCCGTCCAATTCGTCCGTGCTTTCATCGTCCGTTCCTTCCTGGTAGACACGAATGAAACCGTCAAATTTGATGACCTGACCGCGTGCCGTGAAACGCTGCGCATCCGGGTGCCCCTGATTGAACAGCTTGATTGTGGTATTTTCCAATTTCGCATCAGCCATTTGTGAGGCAATGGTGCGTTTGTAGATCAGGTCGTAAAGTTTTTTCTGGCGGTCGTCTCCTCCAGCCAAACTCTTTGCAAAGTTGGTCGGACGAATGGCTTCGTGTGCTTCCTGTGCGCCTTTGTTTTTTGTCGTGAATTTGCGCGCTTGATGGTATTCCGTGCCGTAACTCTGCTCGACGTGGGCAGCGATACCGGCAATGGCGTCGTTACTCAAATTAAAGCTGTCCGTTCTCATGTACGTGATGTGTCCGGCCTCGTACAAGCGTTGTGCAAGCGTCATCGTTTGGCTTACGCTAAAGCCCAATTTTCTACTCGCCTCTTGTTGCAGTGTAGAAGTTGTAAAAGGTGCAGCGGGACTGCGCTTTCCTGGGCGCATTTCAACACTTTCTACCTCGTAGGTAGCGCCAACACAATTTTCAAGGAATGCTTTTGCCTCTTCTTGGGTTTTGAAATTGGTACTTACATCGGCTTTGAAGCTGATTTTTCCATCGCTGAAAATACCGCTGACTTTATAACTTGAGGTCACTTCGTGTCCCTCGATCTCTCTTTCTTTTTCGACAATTAAGCGCACTGCCACACTTTGAACACGCCCTGCACTTAAACCGCGCTGAATGCTTTTCCAAAGTACGGGGCTCAGTTCGTAACCCACGAGTCGGTCTAGAACGCGACGCGCTTGCTGGGCATCAACCAATTCCTTGTTGATTTTACGTGGATTTTCAACCGCACGTAGGATGGCAGTTTTTGTGATCTCGTTGAAGACGATGCGTTCCGTGTTCTCGTCCTTCAGCCCTAGACTTTCGTATAGGTGCCATGCGATGGCTTCTCCTTCACGGTCCTCATCCGAAGCAAGCCAGACTTTATCCACTTTCTTCGCTGCCGCTTTGAGTTCCTTGACCAAAGTAGTTTTGTCTTTCGAAACACAATATTCCGGTTGGAAATTGTTTTCGATGTCTATGGCCATTCCTTTATCGCACAAATCGCGAATGTGTCCATAAGAGGACAGGACTTGGAAATCGGCGCCTAGGTACTTCTGAATGGTCTTTGCCTTTGCAGGTGACTCAACGATTACGAGATTCTTTGCCATAGGATGCGGGGTGCATTTTAATTGTTGCCGCAAAGTAAAGGCTAAAAATCGGCAACTTTCAACTCCTTATATATTCGAGTGGTTTTCGGGGATTCCGTATTACTACGTAATAGATTTTTTAAAACCGGACAAATTGTCAGCATTGCTTGTATCTTTGTACCACCGCGAAAGAAAGTAAAGTTTTGAGCGGATTACAATTATGGAAGCAAAGACAAAGCGCGCAAGCGGAAGGGGTCTCTACGCCGAGGGCGACAAGAACCCACATGAACACGACGGAACGGTTCTCGAAACCAAAAACCCAACGGGCACAAAGAAACTCTACATCGAGTCGTACGGCTGCCAGATGAATTTCTCTGATAGCGAGATTGTTGCATCTGTTTTGGGCAAAGAGGGGTACACCACCACACAAAATGCTGAGGAAGCGGATTTAGTGTTGTTGAATACCTGTTCTATTCGCGACAAGGCAGAACAAACCGTTCGTAACCGCCTCAATCATTTTAACGGCCACAAGAGAAAGAACCCCGACATGAAAATTGGGGTGCTCGGCTGTATGGCGGAGCGTGTGAAAGGCAAACTTCTTGAAGAAGAGCAATTGGTCGATCTAGTTGTGGGTCCAGATGCCTACAGGGATTTGCCGAATCTCTTGCAAGAGCTCGACGGTGGAAGAAAGGCAGTAAATGTTATTTTGAGTAAGGAAGAAACTTACGACGATATTGAGCCGGTTCGTTTAGGCGGCAACGGTGTGAGTGCTTTTGTATCCATTACTCGTGGCTGCGACAATATGTGTACGTTCTGTGTAGTTCCGTTTACTCGTGGCCGAGAACGTTCACGTAACCCGCAGACCATTGTAGACGAAGTATTGGATTTATCCAAACGCGGATACAAGGAAATCACCCTGCTGGGGCAAAACGTGGACAGCTACCTCTGGTACGGCGGCGGTTTGAAGAAAGATTTCGAAAAAGCTTCGGATGTCGCGAAGGCCAGTGCAGTGCATTTTGCGAATTTGATGTCTATGGTTGCAGAGGCAGTGCCGCACATGCGTATTCGCTTTTCTACTTCGAATCCGCAAGACATGCGCGACGATGTGCTGGAGACCATTGCGAAATACAAGAACATCTGTAATTACATCCATTTGCCGGTGCAGTCGGGATCGTCGCGCATCTTAGAATTAATGAACCGCGGACACAACCGCGAAGAATATATGGCACTGATTGATCGTATTCAACGTATTATTCCGGGTTGCGCTATCAGTCACGACATGATTTCGGGATTTCCAACGGAAACGGAAGAGGATCATCAAGAGACCTTGAGTTTGATGGATTATGTGAAGTATGATTTCGGTTACATGTTCTTCTACAGTGAGCGTCCAAATACGTATGCTGCGAGAAAATTGGAAGATGATATTCCAGAGGAGGTGAAGAAACGCCGCCTGACCGAAATCATCCAATTGCAAAGCAAGCACAGTCTGTACCGCCACGAGCAAATGGTGGGTAAGACGTTTGAAGTATTGGTAGAAGGGACCTCGAAAAAGAGTGAAGCACAATTGTTTGGACGCACGGATACGAACAGTGTAGTTGTTTTTGATCGTCATGATTTTAAACCGGGCGACTTCGTTCATGTTAAGATAGACAGTTGTACCACCGCCACATTATTGGGGACAGTAGTAGCGAACCCTGAAGCGTAAAAGAATTGGACCAATGTCAGATATCAAGAGCTTAAAACAACGTTTCGGAATTATTGGGGTAAGTCCATTGCTGGACCGCGCCTTAGAGAAGGCCGTTCAAGTTGCGCCGACCGATATCAGCGTGCTCGTCACCGGCGAGAGTGGCGTGGGTAAAGAGAACATACCGAAGATTATTCACGCGCTCAGCCACAGAAAACACAATCCATACATCGCAGTAAACTGTGGTGCCATTCCAGAAGGAACGATAGATTCAGAACTTTTCGGTCATGAAAAAGGTGCCTTTACTGGAGCGACTGGAGCGCGTAAAGGATATTTTGAGGAGGCCGATGCCGGTACTATTTTTTTAGATGAGGTGGGCGAGCTGCCTATGCCTTCTCAAGTTCGATTGTTACGCGTTTTAGAAACGGGTGAATTTATTCGTGTGGGCGCCTCAAGAGCGAATAAAATAGATGTGCGCGTCGTAGGAGCCACGAATGTGGGCATGAGCAATGCCATCAAAAATCACAAGTTCCGTGAGGATTTGTATTACCGATTAAACACCGTAGAAATTCATCTGCCGCCATTGCGGGAGCGTCCATCAGATATTCATTTGCTGTTTAGAAAATTCGCGGCGGACTTTGCCAATAAATACCATCTTCCACCGCTGCGTCTGGACGATGAGGCAGTGCGATTGTTAGAGCATTACCGCTGGCCAGGAAACATTCGTCAGTTGCGTAACCTTGCCGAGCAAATGAGTGTGATCGAAACGACACGATTAGTAGGTAAGGAAGTACTTAAAGCCTATTTACCGGAGGTGGATGCACCGAACCTTCCTGCATTGGCCAATTCCCGGATAAGTGATGGGGTCAGCAATGCAGATTTTGCCAAAGAGCGCGAAGCGTTGTACAAGCTTTTGTTTGAGATGCGTTCGGAATTAAATGCGCTAAAGAAGGCCGTTCAGAATGGTGAAGGTTTTTATGAGGGTGTACAGCGCGAATACCCGCAGATTGGAGCAGAATATACCGAGCGTTCATCAGTGACGCCTTATACCGGAAATGGATCGAACGACGTTTCCTTTGTAAATCCGGATGAATATGATGCCTTTGAGGATGACGAGCACACGATCGAAATAGAGAATCTGAGTCTGGTCGATAAAGAGATTGAATTGATCAAAAAGGCATTGGATAAAACGCAAGGAAAACGAAAAGCTGCGGCCAAAGAATTGGGCATATCTGAACGTACCTTGTACCGGAAGATCAAACAATACAACTTAGAATAATGCGCTTACTTCGTTTACTTACTGTACTACTGTTTCTCTCCATCCTCTCAGGATGTAAGGGGGGATATAGTTTTACTGGAGGGAATGTAGGGGAGGCAAAAACGTTGAATGTAGATTTCTTTGACAACACGGCAGCGATTGTAAATCCCGAAATGTCACAGATTTTTACCGAATCGTTGAAGGACATCTTTGTGCAACAAACTTCATTGCGTTTGGTCGAAGGTCCAGCAGATATGGAGTTTTCAGGCGCTATTACAGATTACAGTTTACGTCCACAAGCGGCGCGCGGTCCTAGTGAAGTTGCACAGATGCGCTTTACCATTTCCGTTAAAGTTTCCTTTGAGAACAGTATGCGCTTTACCATTTCCGTTAAAGTTTCCTTTGAGAACAGTGTCGCGGATGAAAACAGTTTTGAGCAACGTTTCAGCCGATCCAGAGATTACGATGCGGATTTGAATTTTTCCGATATTGAAACAGAATTGTCTGCGGAGATCATCAAAGAATTGACTGAAGATATATTAAACCGGGCGATTGCTAATTGGTAGATGAACGCAAAGAGAATCGAAGAATTGTATACCTATCCTGAGCGTTTAAACGCGACGGAGCTTGCGATGCTTAAACAAGCGGTATCGGATTTTCCTTATGCAGCACCGCTTCAAGCGCTTTACATGAAGGCGTTGCAACAGCAAGAAAGTTACTTACTGCCGGCTCAGGTAAAGCGGACTGCCATCGCTACCCCGAACCGTGAGGCATTGAAAGTATATTACGAAAGCCATACGGAGTTGGCCGCGGCAAGTGATAGTACCTCGAGTAGTCCCGACATTGTGAAGCCCACAGTAGAAGTCGCCGCCCCGCCGAAAGTGCCAGCACCAGAAATGGTCGAGGTTGAGCCGAAAAAGCAGGAGGTAGCTAAGGTCCATCTTGAACCGAAAAAGCAGGAGGTAGCTAAGGTCCAGCTTGAACCGAAAAAGCAGGAGGTGCAGGCAGCGCCAGTGAAGAAACCGGCGCCTCGTGCCACAAAGAAACAGCCGAAACCGTCGGCACCGAAAAAAGCAACGACGGTACCCGAAGACCTCTCTCATTTGCCTGAGGCCGTTAGAAATGCCATTTTGAGGTCGCGCGCTTTGCGCGGCAATGAGGCTCCAGTGGTTCCAGCGGCACAACCCTCTGAACCAGTAGAGCAAGCGCCTCGTGCTGCAGAACAACTCCCTGTGGATGAGTCAAAACAGGCTGAGGTAGTGGCGCTAGATCACACAGTGAGCGATACTAAACGTACCGATGTAGTTGTTGCCCCGGTGAGCGATAAACAAGAAGCACCTGAGGAGCAGTTGGTAGGTCAATCGGATGCAGTGGAGAAATCGGATAAAATAGCCGCAGATGTACCTTCCTTTGAATTGGAAACCGATTTAGAAGAAGTTTCAACGGCGCCTGCTTCAAAAGCTTCCGAACCTACCAAAGCGCCTGCGTGGGAAACGCCTGAAGAACGTGAGATGCCGTTTAGTGAAAAGGCTTCCTTCTTGCAATGGCTCAATGCAGAAACCAGGGTAGCGCCAGTGGATGTGCCAGCTAGTAAAAAGGCAGATGCAGCAGGACCAGATATTAAAAAAATTATCCGTGAGTTACCGAAGTTTGAAGGGAACAAGCGCGACGGAAAAATCAATGTATTTAGTCTCGAAGCAGATGGCCAAGGCCGCTTCGTAACGGAAACATTGGCAGAGATTTACTTGAAGCAGGGACTTTTTGATAAAGCAATTAAATCCTACGAGGTACTAAGTTTGAAATACCCGGAAAAAAGTAGTTTCTTTGCCGACCGAATTAGAGCAATTAAGAAAGAAAAGAACTCATGATAGCATTATTCTCCATTTTGATCGTAGTAGTGTCGATCCTACTCGTTTTGGTGATTCTCGTTCAAAACCCTAAAGGTGGTGGTCTAAGTGCTGCCTTTGGTGGTGATAGCCCACAGATGCTGGGTGGCGTGAAGAAGACAACGGACTTTTTAGACAAGGCTACTTGGGCTTTGGTGATCGGTTTGTTTGTTCTTGTGATCGGAATGAACCTGGTTTCAACCGATGGTGAGGTTGTATTAGAAGATACGCTAATTAATGAGCAAGTTGAGGGCGCTATGCCGTTCCAGCCACAGATGCCGGCAGCACCTGCGGGTGAAGCAGCACCTACTGGTGATGCACCTGTAGAAGGAATGCCTGAGAGCGTTGAGTAATCCGTCAATTTGACTTTAGAATACGGCCCGCGCAGCTCCGCTGCGCGGGTTTTTTGTTTTTTAGTGTGTCAAAATTTCGCGCGGCGACTGCCGCGCGGTGACACTCTGACACGGAAAAACGTTTGGCATAAAATTCCTTGTAGAAGGATATACTATTTAACTAAAAACATAAATCATGGCAGATTTAAACATTCGTCCATTAGCTGACAGAGTTATTATTGAACCTGCAGCTGCTGAAACTACGACTGCATCGGGAATTATTATCCCGGATACAGCGCAAGAGAAGCCTCAAAAAGGTACGGTAGTCGCCGTGGGCCCGGGTAAAAAAGATGAGCCCATGACGGTAAATGTTGGTGATGTCGTGTTGTACGGTAAGTACAGCGGCACAGAGTTCAAATATGAAAGTGGTGATTACCTCATTATGCGTGAGGCGGACATCATGGCAATAGTTTAATCAAACGAAAAAACCATAAATCATGGCAAAGCAAATTTCATTTGACGTAGATGCAAGAAACAGCCTAAAAGCAGGCGTGGATGCATTAGCAGATGCGGTAAAAGTAACCTTAGGTCCCAAAGGGCGTAACGTAATTATCGAGAAATCATTCGGTGCACCGCACGTCACAAAAGACGGTGTTACTGTAGCGAAAGAGATCGAGTTAGAAGACCGGTTGCAAAACTTGGGTGCACAGATGGTAAAAGAAGTGGCGTCTAAAACTGCAGATATCGCAGGTGATGGAACCACGACGGCTACTGTTTTAGCACAAGCCATCTACCACCACGGTTTGAAGAACGTTGCCGCAGGAGCGAATCCAATGGATTTAAAACGCGGTATCGACAAAGCCGTGACCGCTTTGGTTGCAGAATTAAAGTCCCTAAGCCAAGAGGTGGGCGACGACAACAGCAAAATCGAGCAAGTTGCTTCGATCTCAGCAAACAACGACAGTACCATTGGTAAATTGATCGCAGAGGCTATGGCCAAAGTGAAAAATGAAGGGGTAATCACTGTTGAAGAAGCGAAGGGTACAGAAACGTACGTTGACGTGGTTGAAGGGATGCAGTTTGATCGCGGATACTTGAGCCCGTATTTCACAACCAATACGGAGAAGATGATCGCTGAATTGGAAAACCCATTAATCCTGATCTACGACAAGAAAGTAAGTTCTATGAAGGAATTGCTTCCTGTACTAGAGCCAGCAGCTCAAAGTGGTCGCCCATTGTTGATCATCGCAGAAGATGTGGATGGGGAAGCTTTAGCAACCTTAGTAGTTAACCGAATCCGTGGTTCACTCAAAATTGCTGCAGTGAAGGCTCCAGGATTTGGTGACCGTCGTAAGGCAATGCTCGAAGATATCGCCATTTTAACTGGCGGTCAAGTGATTTCTGAAGAGCGCGGTATGACGCTTGAAGGAGCGACCATCGACATGTTGGGAACGGCTGAAAAAGTGACGATCGACAAGGATAATACCACTGTTGTGAATGGTGCTGGTGAAAGTGCGGCTATCGCTAGTCGTGTGAATCAAATCAAAGCACAAATTGAAAATACTACGTCAGATTACGACCGCGAAAAGTTACAAGAGCGTCTAGCTAAACTCGCTGGTGGTGTCGCTGTTCTTTATGTGGGAGCTGCTTCTGAAGTGGAAATGAAAGAGAAGAAAGACCGTGTAGATGATGCACTTGCTGCCACTAAAGCGGCAGTAGAGGAAGGTTTTGTGCCAGGAGGTGGTGTAGCGCTTGTTCGCGTAAGCTCAGTGCTAGAGCACCTAAAAGGGGAAAACGAAGACGAAAGTACCGGTATTCAAATCATTGCGAAAGCGATCGAGGAACCGTTGCGTCAGATTGTACACAATGCCGGTTTAGAAGGCTCGGTAGTCGTTGCTAAAGTAAAAGAAGGCAAAGGCGACTTTGGATTCAATGCGAAGACCGACGTTTATGAAAACATGTACGATGCTGGGGTAATTGATCCAACGAAAGTTACGCGTGTAGCGCTCGAGAATGCAGCTTCTGTTGCAGGGTTGTTGTTGACTACTGAAGCGACGATCACTGAAATTCCTAAGGAAGAGCCCGCAATGCCTCCAGGTGGCATGGGCGGCGGCATGGGAATGATGTAATACGCGTGTGCTAACGGTATAAATGCGAAAGCCACTCCTTTAGGGGTGGCTTTTTTTATGCATAAAAACGTGCTCCTTGCAACGGCGCCGCGGCCTATAAGGAAAAAGCGTTGAGGTATTTCGCGATGTACGTCTCCCGATCGCGGTATTTGTACTGCATGACGTAACGCGGATGTTCTAAGGCGACCAATTCAGGGGTGAAATTGAATTCTTTATTTAATTGGGTCAGGAATTTTAAATTCTTTCCAGTGCCAAAGACTATGATGCGTTCGTTCTTTCCAGCCAATTCAATTTGTGCGCGAATCTGCGCCAATAAATACGGGGCAAGCGCTTTTGCGAAACTCGCACGGTCGTAATAGTTGAAATTGATCCAATTCCCTTTCTTCCGCACGGTAAATCCTAAGGGACAGACGGAACCGATGAAGAATTCGCGATAAAACTTCTCCGCTCCTCCAAAGGCATCTATTGCTTCGTAGACAAAAACGGAGCTGGGTTCGTGTGTGCTAAAGGCATCAAAAGGAATTCCACATGCTACAAGACGCTTCGTGTCTGTAAAAGGAATACCGGTCGCGCCAGCACCTAATCTTCCAGGATTGATACCCAGGATTAAATTCCGTGGCTTGTCGTCGTTATAAAACCTATGATAGAAATCGGAGAGTGCGCGTTCTTGCGCTGGACTGGCGCCTTCAAACGGATTGAGAACGGCCAGATCATCGTCCAGGTAGGCGTGGTCAAAGTCTAACCCGTAATAGAATGCCAAGATGCGCTGGGCCTTGGTCATTTTTTATTGAATTGGGTCATGGTGAGTTTCGTGCCGGCCAGCGCGAAGCTTTGAATGGCTTTAACGCAGTGCTCTATGAGACCGGGAAGCTCTAGCATTTCGTCTTTATTCCATTCACCCAGCACATAGTCGACTTGGCGGCCTTTAGGAAAGTCGTTGCCGATGCCGAATTTTAGTCTAGGATAGTCGTTACGGCCCAATTTAGCTTGAATATCTTTCAAGCCGTTGTGTCCCGCATCGGAACCTTTTTCGCGTATGCGAACCGCACCCAACGGTAGTGCAAGGTCATCAACGATGACTAAAACATTTTCAATGGGAATATTTTCCTCCTGCATCCAGTAGCGTACTGCATTTCCACTAAGGTTCATGAAAGTGGTAGGCTTGATTAAACGGAACGTACGTCCCTTAATCTTCGCTTCTGCCGCCAGCGCGTAGCGCCCAGGCTCAAAAACAACATTGGACGCCTTCGCAAAGGCGTCCAATGTCAAAAAACCTATGTTATGACGGGTATTTTCATATTCAGCACCAGGATTTCCTAGGCCTACAATGAGGAATTTCTTCATACCCGTAAAGGTAAAAATTATTCTGCAGCAGCTTCTGCTGTAGCTTCAGCGCCTTCTTCTGCACCTTCTTCTTCATCATCACTATCATCGACAGCACCACGTGCTTTCTTGATGGTAACGATAACTGCAGTTGTTGCGTTGAGGATTTCGAATCCTTCAGGCGTTACATCGCTTACACGAATAGACTTACCAATTCTCAGGTTGGTAATGTCCAATTCAATGCTATCAGGTAATTGGCCAGGTACAGCGCGAACACTTAGCTTGCGAAGAACGCTTTTCAACTTACCACCGTTCAATACACCACGTGCTTGACCGTTTAGTATAACTGGAATGTCCATGGTTACAGGCTTGCCTTCTACCAACTGGATGAAGTCAATGTGCATCAAATGGTCAGTTACCGGATGGAACTGTAAATCTTGAATTACAGCCTCAACCGTAGAACCTCCTACAGTTATTTTCGCAGTTTTTGCCTCAGCAGTGTATACCAAGCCCTTGAAGGCTAGTGTAGGTGCAGAGAAGTGAATAGGTGCTTCGCCACCGTAAATAACACACGGTACGTTGCCCGCTTTGCGCTCTAGTTGAGCGTACTTAGAACCAAAGTTGGTTCTTTCGTTTCCTTGGATTTCAACAGACTTCATCTGATCTAGTTTATTCTGGTATTACATTATAAAGTGTCCTGAAATACTCTCGTGGTGGTGAACATTTTTCATCACCTGAGCAAACATTTCAGCAACGGAGATCACACGGATCTTTGGGTTCTCACTGGTTTGGGGAATGGTATCAGTAATGACCAATTCCTCTAATGCACTTTGCGCTATGCGCTCTTGTGCTGGACCGCTCAAAACACCGTGCGTACAATATGCACGAACCGTTTTAGCGCCTTTTTCTTTTAGCATTTCTGCAGCTTTACACAACGTACCGCCGGTATCAACCATATCATCTACAAGAATGACATTTTTGCCTTCAACCTCGCCGATAACGGTCATCATATCAATGACATTCGCCTTTTTGCGTTGCTTGTAGCAAATCACTACTTCAGCTTCTAACTTACTGCCGTAGGCATGTGCACGTTTTGCACCTCCCATATCAGGAGAAGCGATACACAAATCACCCAGCTTCATTTTTTCAATGTCCTGGATGAATAGAGCAGAGCTGAACAAATGGTCTACAGGTACTTCGAAAAATCCCTGGATCTGGTCAGCGTGTAAGTCCATCGTCATCACACGTGTTGCACCGGCAGCCATGAGCATCTTAGCTGCTAATTTTGCACCTATGGGTACTCTTGGTTTGTCCTTACGATCTTGACGTGCAAGCCCGAAGTAAGGAATGACCGCTGTGATGTGCTTAGCAGAAGCACGTTTTGCCGCGTCACAAAGCATGAGTAATTCCATTAGGTTATCTGCCGGAGGGTTCGTGCTTTGAATCAAGAACACACGAGTACCACGCACAGTTTCCTCAAAGGAAGGACAAATTTCACCGTCGCTGAACTCTGTGATCTTCACATTACCCATGGGTATGCCATAGCGCTCAGCAATCTGTGTTGCTAGGTGCATGGTGTGTCTACCGGCAAAAATTTTAGCTTCAGGTACCATCTGTGCTGTGTATCAGTATTATTGTAGCGGTTTAAGCTCCTCCGAAGAGGGGTGCAAATGTAAGTAAAAGAACAGAAAAACACACCTTAATCCTGGCGGGAATAAAATTCTTTCTTTTAAAAGTTAGGAGAATTGGAAAACCCCCTTATTTTTGCCGTCCAATTCCACAATGCCTTGGTGGCGGAATTGGTAGACGCGCTGGATTCAAAATCCAGTTCCTTCGGGAGTGCGGGTTCGATTCCCGCCCAAGGTACAACACCTCGGCAGCGCTTGCGTAGCCGACAATCTAAAAAACCCATCTCGAGTATTCTCGAAGATGGGTTTTTTGGTTTAGCTACCTTTTGGTTCTGTGTCTCGTCGAAGTTTCTATTTTTGAATCGTAATAGTAGAGACCTATGAAAAAAGTTGTGGCCCTATTAGCGGCTGTAGTTCTGCTGAGCGCATGTGGTGCGAAAAAGCCTCAAGGCGGGTTAGTAAATGCTAGCTATGCAGGCTGTGAAAAAATCAAAGATCCCAACGCGGGTTTTAAGTGTTTCAACAATAAATTATCGGGTTATTTGGCAGAGGAATACCGCTATCCAGAAGCCGCTCGCTCCCTCGGTATTGAAGGCAAGATCTATGTGAATTTTGTGGTAGAAAGCGACGGTAGCATTACTAATGTAAATGTGGTGAAAGGTTTAGACGCTTTGTTAGATGCCGAGGCTGTGCGTTCGGTTCAGGCGCTGCCTAAGATGATTCCCGCTACTTTTGACGGAAAACCGGTTCGAATCCAATATACGATACCCATTAACGCGGGATTAAAATAATTGGTTCGGCCGTACCCCAGCTTCAACCCGAAAGTTCTAAATTCACAGCTTCATGACAGTAGAAGAACAACAAAAGCAGCAAAAATACGATCGGGCATACCTGCGAATGGCGCAGGAGTGGGCACAACTTAGTCATTGCAACCGCAAAAAAGTCGGAGCATTGATTGTTAAGGATCGAATGATTATTTCTGACGGATTTAACGGTACGCCTACTGGATTCGAGAATCCGTGTGAAGACGAGGAGAATTATACCAAATGGTATGTGCTGCATGCTGAAGCGAATGCCATTCTCAAAGTGGCCGGTAGTCCGGCTTCCGCTCAAGGAGCGACACTTTATTTGACCTTGAGTCCGTGCAAGGAATGCAGTAAGTTGGTTTATCAGGCGGGTATTCGTCGTCTAGTTTACATCAATAAATACAAGGATGATAGCGGTTTACGCTTTTTAGAGAAGGCAGGTGTGGTAACGCAACAGTTGGCTGTCGAATGAAGCGTGATTCAGTAGTCTTATGGGTTTTTGGATTCCTCATTTTTGGGGTATGGATTGGTTTGCAGTTTCGTACAGATGCCCAACCGGATCGGTCAAAATTGGACCAATTTTTTCGTTACCTCGAATACGAATACGTTGATACTCTTGACATAGACGCATTGATGGACGATGCGATGAATCATATTTTGAGTTCACTCGATCCTCACAGCACATTCATCCCAGCCGAAGATGGTGATTATATCGCCCAACGAATGCAAGGAAACTTCTCTGGTATTGGAGTAGAGTTTCGCATTCACAAGGACACATTGGTCTTTGTGAACATTATGAAAAACAGTCCTGCAGCCTCCTACGGCTTGTTGGCGGGCGATCGAATTGTTACCATCGACGATGATACTATTGTCGGCCCCCAACTCACTAATGAAGAAGTAACGCAAAGAATTAAGGGTGAAGAAGGCTCTTATGTGACTTTCGGTGTGGTTCGGAATGGCTTAAAGTTGACTGCGGCTGTTCAACGCGGTATCATTCCATTAGAAAGTGTGGTCAGTGCGCAGATGTTGGGCAGTTTGGGCTACGTGCGTGTGGAGCGCTTTGCTGAGACCACCCACGATGAGCTCTTGGTTGCGCTGAGTAGATTGGATAGTTTGCAAATGCGCGGTCTAATCCTAGATTTACGCGGCAACCCTGGCGGTTACCTTCACGAGGCAGTGGCCATCGCTGATGAGTTTTTGAGTGAAGATAAAAGTATCGTAATCACGAAATACGGTGATGGCAGGACGCATACTTCCACAGCTTCGGGCGGTGATCGGTATGAAGATTTACCGGTGCACATCATCATTGATGGAAACAGTGCCAGTGCTTCTGAAGTGGTGACAGGTGCATTGCAAGACCACGATCGTGCAACGGTTTATGGAACGACCTCCTTCGGAAAAGGGTTGGTCCAAGAAGATAAAATCCTATCGGACGGTTCTAAGGTAAGGTTAACAGTGGCCTATTATTACACGCCTTCGGGTCGCTCCATCCAAAAGCCTTACGAAGGCGCAGATCTTCCTGGCCAAATGGAAGGTGCTGTTTTTACGAGCGATAGCGGCAAGGTGCTTCTGGCAAGCGGTGGCATCGAACCTGATGTTTATTTACCGGCCGATTCCTCCAACAGCTATTACTGGAGCATGTCCTTTGGAACCATGGATGCCTTCGCGTTCGAGCAGATTGATGCGCAACGAGCAGATTTCGAACTTTGGACGTTCGATAGATTTGTGACCGATTTTGAACTCTCCGACATGCAACTCTATGCGTTTTTAGAGTACGGCAGCTACGGTTTGACTATAGAAGATCTCTCGAGCACAGACCTTGATGAAATTAGATTTCTCTTAAAAGCGGCTTACGCCAAAAACATTTGGGGTTTCGATGCATATAGAAATGTACTCCGAACCGACGACGCAGTTTTGAAAGAAGTGGTGCGTACTGCAACAGCCACATTAAAATAAGAAATCCCATTACTGCAGCGCAGTAATGGGATTTTTTTTGTGCTTTTAAAGCGAGGTGACTTCCTAGTGGTCGTGACCTTCGTGCTCGTCAGCAGCAGCTTCTTCAGTTACTTCTTCAGCAACCTCTTCAGTAGCCTCTTCAGCTGTAGTATCAGCTTCTTCAGCAACTTCCTCAGTAGCTTCTTCAGCAACTACTTCTTCAGTTACTTCAGGTTCAGTTACTTCAGCTTCTTCTGCAGGTGCTGCACAAGCAGTCATTGCAACAGCAACAACAGCCGCAGCGAATAATTGTACTTTTTTCATTTAGCGAATGATTTTAGTTTATAAACAGCCGAAAATTAACTGAAAATCAAATGTCTACAATTACTTTAAGCTTAAAGTTTTGAAAATTGTGCGCTCAATGACACTTTTTGAGCTACTTGAGCACTTAATTCCGTCATCGGGATGCGGATTTGCTCCATGGAATCTCTGAATCGCACCGTTAACGTGTTGTCTTCAAGCGTTTGGTGATCCACCGTAACACACAAAGGGGTCCCGGCAGCATCTTGACGGCGGTAGCGTTTTCCAATCGCATCTTTTTCATCGTATTGAACCATGTGGTCAAATTTCAATGCATTTACCACCTCACGTGCTTTTTCGGGAAGTCCATCTTTCTTCAACAAGGGTAGGACGGCTACTTTGTAAGGGGCTAAAAAGGCTGGAATATTGAGCACTGTGCGCGATGAACCGTCTTCCAACTGCTCTGTCTGTAGACTGTTCGATAGAATTGCCAGGAACATGCGATCAAGACCGATAGAGGTTTCTACGACATACGGCACATAGTTTTCACCCAATTCCGGATCAAAGTATTGTAATTTTTTGCCGCTAAATTCCTCGTGTTGCTTCAAATCAAAGTCCGTTCTCGAGTGTATTCCTTCCAATTCTTTAAAGCCAAATGGGAAATTAAACTCAATGTCAGCGGCCGCGTTTGCATAATGGGCCAATTTTTCATGGTCGTGAAATCTGTAATTGCTGGCATCAAAGCCTAAGCTCATGTGCCATGCGAGACGCTTTTCTTTCCACGTTTCGTACCATTCCATTTCTGTGCCTGGGCGAACGAAAAATTGCATCTCCATCTGCTCGAATTCACGCATTCTAAAGATGAATTGGCGCGCAACAATCTCATTTCTAAATGCTTTTCCGATCTGAGCGATTCCGAATGGAATTTTCATGCGCCCCGTTTTCTGTACGTTGAGGTAGTTCAAGAAAATCCCTTGAGCCGTTTCTGGACGTAGGTATAAAGTTGAGGCACCTTCGGCTACCGATCCCATTTGAGTGCCGAACATTAGGTTGAATTGGCGTACATCGGTCCAATTCATAGAACCGCTCACTGGGCATTTAATTTGTTCGTCCTCTATAAGTTGCTTCACGTCAGCGAGGTCTTCAGATTCCATGGATTTGACAAACCGGTCCATGATGGCACGGATTTTCTCATGGTAACCTACGACGCGTGGGTTGGTAGATTCGAATTGTACGCGATCGAAACTTTCCCCAAATCGCTTCGCTGCTTTACTGACCTCTTTCTCGATCTTCTGGCGAATTTTTTCGACGTGATCCTCGATCAGTACGTCTGCACGGTAACGTTTCTTGCTGTCCTTGTTGTCGATCAAAGGGTCGTTAAAAGCATCCACGTGTCCCGAAGCTTTCCAAGTAGTTGGATGCATGAATATTGCGGAATCAATGCCCACAATGTTCTCGTGCATTTGCACCATCGCTCCCCACCAATACGCTTTGATGTTGTTCTTTAGCAGTGCGCCGTTCTGGCCGTAATCATAAACAGCACTGAGGCCATCATAAATTTCACTGCTTTGAAAGATAAACCCGTACTCTTTAGCATGGGCAATAACATTTTTAAACTGGTCGTCAGACATGGTAATTTATGCGTTTTGTAATAAGGGGATGAGGTTGGCGAAAAAGAGCTTGACTGCAATAGCAAGCAAGATAACACCGAAAACTTTTCTGAGAATACTGAGTCCTCCGCTACCCATAATACGCTCAATACGCTCTGTGTTCTTTAGCACGGCGTATACCACGATCATATTGAGTACGATGGCAATAATAATGTTTATGGTCGCAAATTCTGCGCGCAACGAAACCAATGAGGTCATGGTACCTGCCCCTGCGATCATCGGAAATGCGATAGGAACGATACTCGCAGTGTTCGGCGATTCTTCTTTATAAAGCGTAATCCCTAGAATCATCTCAAGAGCTAAGAAAAACAATACAAAACTACCTGCGATGGCAAAGCTTTGAACATCAACGCCGAGCAAATGAAGGATGCGCTCTCCTAAAAAGAGAAACACAATCATGATTGCTCCTGCAACCAGTGTCGCTTTTTCGCTTTGAACGTGACCTACCTTTTTACGCAGACTTACGATAATGGGAATGCTACCGAGTATATCGATGACTGCAAATAAAATAAGGAAGGCGCTCAACGCGTCATTATAATTGAAACCCATGCGGTTAGTATTTGGTGCAAAATTAGCGTGTTTCTCTTAGCTGACCATCCCATTACTGAACTAGCTTTGTACATATGATAGAAATAGGTAATAAGTTGCTCTCGTCGGAGCTCTTCAAAAAGGAGTTTGTGTGCAATCTCAGTGCTTGTAAAGGCGCTTGTTGTGTAGAGGGCAATGCAGGTGCCCCTGTGGAACCTGAAGAGGCGGAAATACTTGAAAAGATCTATCCTAAAGTCCGTCAGTATCTGACTGAAGAAGGTCGAAAATCCATTGAGAATCAAGGGACCAGTGTCGCCGGGATAGGCGAGCTGGAAACACCATTGAATAATGGAAAAGAATGTGCTTACACAGTTTTTGATCCCGACGGTACGGCGAAATGCGGTATTGAACAAGCATACAATGACGGTGTAGTGGATTGGAAAAAACCCATTTCCTGTCATCTCTATCCCATTCGCATTGCCAAATACACAGATTTCGAGGCGTTGAACTATGACCGTTGGTCAATTTGTGGTGATGCCTGTGCCCTAGGTGAAGAGTTGAAGGTACCTGTTTACAGATTCTTAAAAGAACCGCTTATCCGGAAATACGGTCCTGCGTTTTACGACGAGCTCGAAGAAGTTGCTGCGCATTTATCGAGATCCTAAAGGAAAATACTTTTTGGAATTAGTATGAAATACGCACAAGGGTCGCTGCAATCGAACGTAGGGTCCCAATGGTTCATTTTTGATACCTAAGGAGGTTGTTAATAACTGTGGTAAAAACCCGATTTAACTTTCTTGATATTCCCTCAAATACGGGCCATGTTTGTATAGGCCGTTCACCACAACAAGTGAACACCAGTGCCTACTCCGCGCCACAAGAGCTAGTTTAATTAATTGATTTTAAGCTGATTATACTTTTTTAATCGGCCTTAACGACGACTAACAATTGCAACCATGCAACAAGAACCCATCCTTCAGGAAAACAAGAACAGGTTTGTCATTTTTCCTATCCAGCATAGTGATATTTGGCAGTGGTACAAGAAGCAAGAAGCATCTTTTTGGACAGCGGAAGAAATTGATCTTCACCAAGATGTTGTGGATTGGAAAAAGCTCTCGGACGATGAGCGTTATTTCCTAAAACACATTCTGGCATTTTTTGCTGCATCAGACGGTATCGTGAATGAAAATTTAGCGGAGAACTTCGTAAATGAAGTGCAATACTCAGAGGCTAAATTCTTCTACGGATTCCAAATCATGATGGAAAACATCCACAGTGAGATGTATTCACTTTTAATTGACACGCTTGTGGACAATGATAGTGAAAAGGACGAGCTGTTTAATGCGCTTGAGCGTTTCCCTGCCATCAAGAAAAAAGCAGATTGGGCCTTACGCTGGATTGAATCGGATTCATTTGCAGAAAGACTGATTGCTTTTGCGGCGGTTGAGGGAATTTTCTTCTCTGGAGCGTTTTGTTCTATTTTCTGGATGAAAAAACGCGGACTGTTGCCAGGTTTAGCGACCTCAAACGAATTCATTTCGCGTGATGAAGGTTTGCACCGTGACTTTGCATGCCACTTGCACAACAACCATTTGGTGAACAAGGTGCCTCAGGAGCGCATCACTCAAATTCTTTCAGAAGCACTGGAGATCGAGCGTGAGTTCATCACTGAATCACTCCCAGTAAATCTGATTGGAATGAATTCTAAACTGATGTCGGAATATTTAGAGTTTGTAACGGATCACCTCCTTGAGACACTGAATTGCCCTAAAGTATATAACACTGCCAATCCTTTTGATTTCATGGACATGATTTCATTGGAAGGAAAAACTAATTTCTTTGAGAAGCGCGTTTCTGAATACAAGAAAGCAGGTGTTGGCGAAGAGCAATCGGACCACAACATTGATGACGCTTTTGGCGCAATGAACTTCTAATAAGACTTACACACAACACAAGAAAGAACAATACCATGATGCGCGTATTAAAACGAGACGGCCGTAAAGAAGCGGTTAAATTTGACAAAATCACGGCGAGAATTGAAAAACTCTGCTATGGGCTGAGCGAATATGTTGACCCGGTTTCTGTAGCAAAACGTGTTATTGACGGTGTCTATGATGGAGTAACTACTTCAGAATTAGATAACCTTGCCGCAGAAACGGCAGCGTCAATGACCATCAAGCACCCTGATTATGCCAATCTCGCAGCACGCATCGCGGTAAGTAACCTCCATAAAAGTACCAAAAAGAGCTTTTCTGAGACGGTTCAGGGTTTGTATGAATACATCAATCCAGAAACCGGTAAGCCTGCACCTTTAATTGCTGATGACGTCTTTGAAATCATTCAGAAAAATGCGGAGTTTTTAGACTCGCAACTCATCTACGATAGAGATTTCAGCTACGACTACTTCGGTTTCAAGACCTTGGAGCGTTCGTATTTGCTACGTATGCACGGCAAAATCGTTGAACGCCCACAGCACATGTTGATGCGTGTGAGTATTGGTATTCACAAGGACGATATTGAAAGCGCGCTTGAGACGTATGAGCTCATGAGTAAGAAGTACATGACGCATGCAACCCCGACGTTGTTTAATGCCGGTACTCCTAAGCCACAGATGAGTTCTTGTTTTTTGCTAACAATGAAAGACGACAGCATTGATGGTATTTATGATACGTTGAAGCAAACGGCTAAGATTTCTCAAAGTGCTGGTGGAATTGGGCTAAGCATTCACAACATCAGAGGTACAGGTTCTTACATTGGCGGTACCAACGGTACGTCAAACGGTATCGTACCTATGTTGAGAGTGTACAACGACACTGCGCGTTACGTGGATCAAGGTGGTGGTAAGCGCAAAGGGTCATTTGCAATTTATGTTGAGCCATGGCATTCAGATATCTACGAATTCTTAGATCTGAAAAAGAATCACGGAAAAGAAGAAATGCGTGCACGTGACCTGTTCTATGCAATGTGGATTCCAGATTTATTCATGGAGCGCGTTGAGAAGAACGAGGAATGGACATTGATGTGTCCTAACGAGTGTCCAGGATTGTTCGATTGCCACGGTAAAGAGTTTGAAGACCTTTATACGAAATACGAGAGTGAAGGCCGTGGTCGCAGAACAGTGAAGGCGCGCGAAGTATGGGCGAAAATTATGGAAAGCCAGATTGAAACAGGTACGCCTTACATGCTCTACAAGGATGCAGCGAACTTGAAATCTAATCAGCAGAATCTGGGTACCATTCGTTCGTCGAACTTATGTACTGAAATTCTAGAATACACCTCTCCGGATGAGGTTGCGGTATGTAATTTGGCCTCTATAGCGTTGCCGATGTTCGTAACTGAAGACGGTACATTCGACCACGATAAGTTGTTTGATGTGACCTACAAGGTCACTAAGAATCTGAACAAAGTGATTGACCGCAACTACTATCCCGTGGTGGAGGCGAGAAATTCAAACATGCGTCACCGCCCTGTAGGTTTAGGTGTACAAGGTTTAGCAGATGCCTTCATTATGTTGCGTTTGCCTTTCGATTCGGAAGAGGCAAAACAGCTCAACAAGGACATTTTCGAGACCATGTATTATGCAGCGGTTACTTCGTCTAAGGATCAAGCAAGGCTTGATGGTCCTTATGAATCCTACGAAGGGTCACCGATCTCAAAAGGGAAGTTCCAGCACAATCTATGGGATGTGAATGATAGCGAACTCAGTGGTCGTTGGGACTGGGAAACCTTGCGCGGTGAAGTGAAAGAGCACGGGGTAAGAAATTCACTGTTGATGGCTCCAATGCCAACTGCATCTACCTCGCAAATCTTAGGAAATAACGAATGTTTTGAGCCTTATACATCGAATGTCTACACGCGTCGTGTGCTTTCAGGGGAATTCATTGTAGTGAATAAACATTTGCTTCATGACCTCATCGACTTAGGGTTGTGGAATGACGATATGAAGAATGCGCTTATGGCGTCAAACGGTTCAGTACAGCACATTGAGGGTGTTCCAGAAAACCTAAAAGCCATTTATAAGACGGTTTGGGAAATCTCGATGCGTGATATCCTCGATATGGCTGCAGATCGCGGAATCTTTATCGATCAAAGCCAGAGTCTCAACCTCTTCATGGAGGCGCCTAACATGGGTAAATTGACATCGATGCACTTCTATGCATGGAAGAAAGGATTGAAAACAGGGATGTATTACTTGCGCTCTAAACCGGCTTCTTCTGCAATTAAATTTACTGTAAAGAAGAACGCTCAGACAGATATGGCTCCTGGTGTTTCGGGTACAGCTACTTCAGAGAAGGTTGATGCTGCTCCTGCTGCAGAGGCTTCTCCTGCGGGTATCGAAGCCCGTGTTGAAGCGCAAAAAGCGGCCATTGCCTCGATGAAAGAAGAGGTGACGGCGGAAGAGAAAATTGCTTGTTCCATCGAAAATCCGGACGATTGCGTTTCTTGTGGCTCGTAAAACCGTAGGTAAACTAGGTATTCAAAATCCCAAACAGCACGTTTGGGATTTTTTTTGCTTTTTTTTGGTGGGTCTAAATCGAGACTATTAAAGGGTTAAACGCTTGTTTACGATGTTGTTGTGTAAAAAGTAGATTTGTTAAATACTAAAGAATTTCTTATCTTCATAAAGAACACAACCAACTCAACTTTTTATGTCTAACAGTGCAGCACCTCAAAGAGACACTCATAGAGTGCGGTCTTCAGGAACTAGAAAACGGTCTCCTGAAGAGAAAATGACTAAAGCGCAGCTCTATGCTCAGATCGGCTTGGTCATACTCATAATAGCAGGTATATCAGCCGTTGCGATTTTCGCGACTTGATTTTATTACCTCTAAGTCAATGAAGACGTTCACGTAACCTATCTTTGGGTTGCGAATGAAACGTTTATTTCAAATTTTCGGAGGCGGCCTCGGCTGGAGTTTAGGCGGTCCTATTGGGGCGCTGCTCGGCGTAGCTTTGGGCAATATGATGCACGAATTGGTCGGTGCCGATGGTACTACGACTCGACGCGAAAGCGGCCAGTGGTCGGCAAGCGAACAACGTCAGGGATCACCCAGCGATTTTCATATTTCATTATTAGTGCTTGCCGCTCGTGTGATTAAAGCAGACGGTAAGGTAAGTCAGAGTGAATTAGACTTTGTCCGTCAGCAGTTCGTTGGCATGTTTGGAAAGGAAAAGGCCAACGAGAGTTTCAAAGTATTTAAAAAGATCGTAGATCAGCCCATTCCATTAACGAAGGTTTGTGCACAGATTAATAGTTTTACTACACACAGTACGCGGTTACAGTTAATTCATTTTTTATTCAAGCTGGGTTTAGCAGATGGATATTTACATCCTAGTGAGCTTGAGGAAATCCAACGCATCGCACGAAATTTACGCATCAATGCCTATGACTTTGCTTCGATACAAGCGATGTTCTATAAAGGTGAGGATGCGGATTGGGCCTACAAGGTGTTAGAGGTAGAAAAGGGAGCTGGAGAAGCTGAGGTGAAAAAGGCGTATCGCAAGATGGCGCTGAAATACCATCCGGATCGTTTAGTCGGTGCCGGTGAAGAGGCACAGGCGGCTGCCAAAGAGACCTTCTTGAACGTTCAAAAAGCCTATGAACAGATCTGTAAAGAAATGGGCTGGAACTAATGGCGAAATTGGCAGATATAAAAGCACCTATTCGAGAGGAAATGCAACGCTTTGAGCCCAAGTTCAAAATGCATTTGAGCTCAAAAGTGCCGCTTGTTGATCGAGTGATGGGTTACATGGTGAAGCGTAAGGGAAAACAGATGCGTCCCATCCTTGTATTTCTTAGCGCTAAATTACTGGGTGACGTAAATGAGAGCACCTACAGAGGGGCTTCACTCATAGAATTGATGCACACTGCTACCTTAGTTCACGACGATGTTGTGGACGACTCCGATATGCGTCGTGGTTTTTTCAGTATTAACGCACTTTGGAAAAATAAGGTTGCCGTTTTAATTGGTGATTATCTTTTATCTAGAGTATTGCTACTGGCTGTAGAGACGAAAGAGTATACCCTTCTAGAACATGTCAGTGGTGCCGTAAAGGCGATGAGTGAAGGTGAGCTGCTTCAAATCGAAAAGGCAAGAAAGCTGGACATTACCGAGGCCGTTTATTATGAAGTCATTCAACAAAAAACGGCTTCACTCATTGAAACCTGTTGCGTCGTTGGCGCGTCCAGCGTGGGTGCCGATGAGGCAAGTGTTTCGAAATTACGCGAGATCGGTCGTCATTTAGGCTTGGCTTTTCAAATAAAGGATGACCTGTTTGATTTTGAAAAAGTAAATTTAACAGGTAAGCCTGCGGGTATTGACATTAAAGAGCAGAAGATGACTTTGCCTTTGATTCATGCGTTGAAAGAGGCAACACCTAAACAACGTAAGTACATTATTAAAACCATAAAAAAGCACCACGACCGTCCGAAGAAGGTTCAGGAAGTAGTGGATTTTGTAAGGCATTCAGGTGGATTGGATTACGCGCGTGCTCGAATGGAAGAACACATTAGCACGGCAAAAGAACTTCTTTTTACCTTTCCACAAAGTGCTGTGCGTGATTCGTTTGAATCGCTATTAGAATTTACGGTAGCTCGGAAAAAATAGATTGATGGAAAAACTTGAAGGAATACTGGATGCCTTGAAAGTAAACGCATTCGAATGGGCGGAGCACATTGTGCTGGCCATTGTAATATTTTGGATAGGAATGCGCGTGGTAAAGGTGATGATGCGCGCCTTTACAAAGGCACTGACGCTTCGCGAAGTGGATGCGAGTCTTTCGACATTTCTTCAAAGTTTTTTAAAAATCGCGCTACAAGCGGTTGTAGTCATTGCTACCATTAATCAATTGGGTGTACAGACAACCAGTATCGTTGCCATTTTAGGTGCTGCCGGTCTAGCTGTGGGTATGGCTTTAAGTGGTACGCTGCAAAATTTTGCTGGAGGGGCAATGATCCTCATGTTTAAGCCTTTTAAAGTGGGCGATTTTATAGAAGCGCAAGGGTACAGTGGCACTGTGAAGAGCATTCAAATTTTCACTACCATTTTAACAACATCTGATAACAAGCAAGTGGTTATTCCAAACGGAGGTTTGAGCAACGGTAGCTTGATTAACTATAGCGCGGAGGCGACTCGACGTCAAGAATGGACTTTTGGCATAGGCTATGGTGATGATGTGGATAAGGCAAAAGCCATTATAAAAAATATCATCGATGCGGACGAAAGGGTGTTGAAAGAGCCTGAAGGATTGATTGAGATTAATGCACTGGCGGACTCTTCCGTGAATATTTTAGTTCGCGCTTGGGTGGGAAGCGAAAATTATTGGCCTTTATATTATGCAGTGACTACAGAAGTATACAAAGCATTTAATGCAGAAGGAATTTCTATTCCATTTCCTCAAATGGATGTACATTTACAGAAATAATTACTATTCACTCAGCTTGCAGGCCACCCGAAAGGGTGGCTTTTTTATTTAGTAAATGTATCTTGCAGTACTATGTCAAGAATTCCCGAAAGTATCATTGAACAAATCTTTAGCACCGCTCAAATCGAGGAGGTTATAGGGGAATTTGTGCAATTGAAGAAAAGCGGGAGTAATCTCAAAGGACTGAGCCCATTCAACAACGAGAAATCTCCGAGTTTTATGGTGAGTCCGGCAAAGCAAATCTTCAAAGATTTCTCTTCGGGTAAAGGAGGTAATGTAGTGACCTTTCTCATGGAATTGGAGCAGATGTCCTACCCTGAAGCCCTGCGCTGGATTGCGAAAAAATACAATATTGAAATTCCCGAAGAACGCCCGCAGACGCCAGAGGAGATCGCAGCCGGTAATCTTAAGGAAGGAGTGTATTTAATTTCTGATGTAGCGGCGAAGTGGTACGCAGAACAATTGCACGAGACCGATCAAGGCAAGGCTATTGGATTGAGTTATTTTAAGGAGCGCGGCTTCACCGATGAAACCATTAAAAAATTTCATTTAGGATACAGCCCGGAACAATCTGCTGCTTTTGCCGACTATGCATTGGCAAATTCCTACAGCGCAGAAGCCTTAGAAGCTTCGGGTATTAGTATGCGCAACGAACGTGGCTGGTACGACCGTTTTCGCGGCCGTGTGATGTTTCCTATTCATTCGATCTCGGGGAGGGTCCTGGGGTTTGGTGGGCGGATTTTGCAGAGTAACGCAAAGGCCGCGAAATACCTCAACTCGCCAGAGAACCCAATTTATCACAAGAGCAAGGTGCTCTATGGATTGTTTCAAGCCAAGCAAGAGATTGTTAAGCGCGATGAAGCACTTCTAGTTGAGGGCTATACAGATGTATTGAGTTTTTATCAAAACGGCGTTCACAATGTGGTGAGTTCTTCCGGTACTGCGCTTACGGAAGGTCAAATTGCGATGCTAAAGCGGTATACCCCGAACATTACATTGCTCTATGATGGAGATGCAGCGGGTATTCGTGCGAGTTTCCGTGGTTTAGATATGATGTTGGAGCAGGGGGTGAACGTGCGGGTAGTTCCTTTCCCAGATGGAGAGGATCCGGACAGTTTTGCACAAGCGCACAGCACGGAGGAATTGGAAGCATACATCAGTGCAAACCGCCGCGATTTCATCAGTTTCAAGACGGGAGTTTTGATAGATGAAGCCGCTGGTGATCCGCTTAAGCGGGCGCAGATGGTACGTGAAATTGTGGCGAGTATTGCTAAGGTTCCGGATCGAATTGGTCAAGAGGTCTTTGTGAAAGAAGCTGCACGACTATTAGATATAGATGCCACGGCGCTTTTTGACGAATTGGACCGATTATTAAAAGATCAGTCCCGTCAAGCTCGAAGAAAGCAACAGCAAGAACCGCCGATGGAGGTGGTTACAGGTGGTGTACCTGAAGAGGCTAAAATCTTAGGTTACGACCAAGAGAAGACTTTGATTCATTTAGCCATAAGCAAAGGAAATGCGTTCATGCTCGAGGAAGGACTAGATCCTGAAGAGGTGATGCCAATTTCGGTAGCGGATTGGATCAAAGATGAGTTGGAAAAGGACGGTATGATATTCGAGGTTCCTGTTTTTGCGAAGGCCTATGCCTTGCTTTGCAAAGCGTTGGAAGAGGGGGGCGTTCCTGAAATTTCTTGGTGGGTGCGTCAACCTGATCCGGAAGTGGTGGAATTAGTTACCGAAGCCTTGACGGAGAAATACGTACTGGCGAAATGGGAAGCACGCGAAATCTACCTGCCGAAGGAAAAAAACATCATCTATGCACTCGTGAGCGATACCGTACTTCGCTTTAAATACATGCACGTACAACGTCAACTGGAACTATTGAAAGCGAAGTTGGAGGGCGATGATATTCAGATCGATCGTTACATGAATGAATTCCATAGATGGAACCAATTGCGTCAGATGTTGGACGATAAACTCAATCGCGTGGTGTAAATCCCAGGCTGGTCAATGCGGATTTGGCCTCAACCAATCGGTCTTTAAAAGTAGCTTCTGTAAGTACGGTATAGGATGCATCAATGGCATCAAGAATAGCTAGGTAGCGTTGGTGAAGTTCCTGACGTCTATCGAGGTCTTCCCGCATGGGATCTTCATAGGCCTTGTTCGTAGGAGCACAAACGAGGTAATGAAGGTGTTTCGGAACCACTGAGAATTCTTTAGCGGCAGGCGGGAATTTATCTGCAGCCCAAACCGCTAAGGTGATGCCGTCGGTATCAAAGAGTACGGGATCCGCTTGGGCATTATAGTAGCCGTGGATGCTTTGCTGTTCCATTTGTCCCTTTGTAATGGCTTGGAAGATGGCCTCGTTCAGTGCTGAGGCATCCAGTGCGTGTTCGCGCATATATTCCCGCGCATATTCCGGCACAGTGTGAAGGTGGAGCCATTCGCTCAATGCCTTGCACAAGCGTGTTTTATAGGTGCTTTCGGTACCAGTGAGGACGATGTGTGGCATTAGTCAGGAAATTTATAGAGCAGCACCTGTTCATCAGCCCACTGCGTACTATGGGATTCGGGCAAGTGGTAGGTTTGAGCGAAATCTTCAAAAGGAAGCGCGCCGTATTGTACCATGCCAACCTTTTCTAATACTTTTTTACTGGCGGTATTGCTCGAGAGCGTTCGGCCAATGATTGGGGTTGCGCCGAAAGTGCGTCCCAGTGACAAAGCGGCTTGTGCAGCGGTTGTAGCGATTCCTTTTCCCCAATGTTCACGGAAAAATCGGAAACCTAAATCTACGCCCCAAGGATTTTTTTTGAGCCCACACCAACCCAAAGGTGTACCGCTTACGCGGTCTGTAACCATCCATCGGCCGTAGCCGTCGCGTTGGTAGTTCGGATAGGTTTGAATTAGTTCAAGGGCCTTTGCTTCGGAAGAAAATCCGCTATCTCCGGTATACTTTATTACTTCCGGATCATTATTTAGACGGAAAAGCCAATGCGCATCACCTAGCGTCCATTGGCGGAGTTGAAGGTTTTGGGTATTGAAGGGAATCATGGCATTGCGGTGTGTGGCCAGACAATAATAGTGGCTGCCGTCAAAATAGCCCTGAACCATGCATTGGATGGGCTCTGGTCGGGCTGCGCTTGTAGCGTAAATCCATGCCGTACCGGACCAGTGTTCACCATTACCGTCAGTATGAAGCGAAGTAATGTGCAGGTGCTTTTTAAAGTCCACATTTCCCGAGCCGAAGAGTTTAAATAAACTTTCTTTCAGGCCCCATAAAAGTTGCTGGGCGTGCGTGGTGCCTAAATCGTTGAGGTACTTTTCTTCATCTGGACGAATAAATTTATGTGCAATCCGACCAATTTGAGGGCGAACCTCTTCTACATCTACGCCAAGCTCAAGCGTGGGAGAATACGCTGCGATGGCAACCTTTTTAGCGTGACTTAAGCTAATGTGACCTGCTTCGTGGTTGGGTTGTTTTCCTTTGTAATGGACGCTAGAAAGTGGGTGTGGGTGGAGCGCAGTCGCTAAAGCGGATCGGCTAAGTAAAAACTCATGTTTTCGATGTACAGTCTCCCGTTGCTCCCATTTTAAACGGTCTGCGGGACTGAACAAGGCTGGGCTCAAGTCGGCAGATGCTTCGCTGGCATAGCCGAATTGGACCTCCTCAGCTAAATTTTTGAATGGAAAATTGGTAGACATCATTACTAAACCTTTGTGCACTCAGCACGTTATGTATCTTTGCGCCAAATAAATTAGTTCACATGAGCGAGACAACACAGTACGTACCGTACAAAGTTAAAGATATGTCATTGGCCGATTGGGGCCGCACGGAAATCAAATTAGCTGAAGCCGAAATGCCAGGACTTATGGCACTCCGCGAGGAGTTCGGTGCTAGTAAGCCTTTGAAAGGGGCACGCGTCGCAGGATGTTTGCACATGACCATTCAGACGGCTGTTTTGATCGAGACGCTAGTAGAATTAGGAGCCGACGTGACTTGGTCTTCTTGTAATATTTTCTCTACGCAGGACCATGCTGCTGCTGCTATTGCTGCTGCAGGTATTCCAGTGTATGCGTGGAAGGGAATGAACGAAGACGAATTCAACTGGTGTATCGAGCAAACGCTACACTTTGGTGAAGACCGTCAGCCGTTGAACATGATCTTAGACGATGGTGGTGATTTGACCAACATGGTTTTTGACGAATTCCCAGAATTGGTTGCAGGCATCAAAGGCTTGTCTGAAGAAACGACGACTGGTGTGCACCGACTGTACGAACGTGAGATCAACGGTACTTTGGTACTTCCAGCGATCAACGTAAACGATTCGGTAACGAAGTCGAAATTCGATAATAAATACGGTTGTCAAGAATCGGCAGTAGATGCCATTCGTCGTGCAACGGATGTGATGATTGCAGGTAAAGTTGCTGTTGTTGCCGGTTACGGTGATGTAGGTAAGGGAACTGCGGCTTCATTGCGCGGTGCAGGTGCACGTGTTATTGTAACAGAAATTGATCCAATTTGTGCCTTACAAGCAGCGATGGACGGTTTTGAGGTGAAGCGTATGGCTACGGCTATTCCGCGCGCTCAGATCATCGTTACTGCTACGGGTAACAAGGACATCATCACTGCAGAGCACTTCAAATTGATGAACGATAAAACCATTCTTTGTAATATCGGTCACTTCGATAATGAGATTGACATGGCGTGGTTAAACAAGACCTACGGCGATACTAAAAAGGTGATTAAGCCACAGGTTGACCTCTATAATGTAGAAGGCAACGAAATCATCGTTTTGGCAGAAGGCCGTTTGGTGAATTTAGGTTGTGCTACCGGTCACCCGTCGTTCGTAATGTCAAACAGCTTCACGAACCAAGTATTGGCTCAGTTAGAGCTTTGGTTGCGCAGCGATCAGTACGAGAACAAAGTATACGTCTTGCCAAAGCATTTGGATGAGAAAGTAGCTGCCTTGCACCTTGAGAAGATCGGTGTAGAGCTTGAAACCCTTCGCACTGACCAAGCCGATTACATCGGTGTGAAAGTCGAAGGCCCATTCAAGCCAGAGCATTACCGCTATTAAGAAATTTTTCAACTACGGGGCCGCATTGCGGCCCCGTATTGTTTTCAGCCCTATCCTTGAATTTTGGCATAGTTTTTCTGACCTTATTCCCAGAAAGCGATTTACTGTGAAAATCATTAAAGGTTTATACCTCACCCTTCTGTTTCCGTTCCTAGCGAACGGTCAAGCCCAGCTTACTTTGGGTGAAATAGACATGGGTATTCTGGCCAGTTACCATTATATTTCGAGAGATCTCCCCAGTTTTGTGATCGGCGAAGAGTACGAAATGGGCGGTTACTTGCATGATATGGACAACGGCGGTCTAATCGCTGTTACGACTTCTTACGTGAGAAACGGCGCTTATGGGACCAATTTTGGTTTGCCCAACTATGCCATAGGAAAATTCACAAGCACAAAAATCAAAGTAGGAAAGCTTGTAGAGGCCAATGCTGTCGATATCCTGACTTCTATCGGGTTCGGTTACTTCTACGGCGCTGATGATGCCCAGAAGGGCGGATTGCTTGATTTGGTCTACCTCGATCCCGCCGATCCTGTGGCGGTTTTTACCATACCCATCGCCGTAGATATTCAGTGGTACGGTATAGACGGTAGTATTAATTCCCTTGGGGTGAAATACGAATTAAACGGCTGGGGCAATTACCTGGGCGTGGGCTTCACCTACCTGCTCTAGGAAAAAAGATAATTTCAATCTATCTTATTAAGGCTAAAGCGTGATGATGTTTTCAAAAGTTTATTTTCTTAAGCTGTGGGTTCCTTACGCCGTAGTTACCCTCTTAACCACATTGTTGACGGTCTATAGTATTCAGCCGAAATTGGGTTTCGAGGTAGCTTCTGGATGGGATTTGTTCCGCAATATAGTTTTGATGTGGATACCTCAAACCGCTTTAGCAGTGTTCTTGTACCTCTATTGGTATTGGGAATGGCCCGCACGCGTTAAGTTTACCACTGCATTTTTTTTGAGTTGGGTAACGACGTTAGGTCTGGGGCTGATGGGTACACAAATTCCGGTATAAAAAAACCCGATTTTCTTCAGAAAATCGGGCCTTTAAATGAGGTCTACAGGGTGAATTAGCTTCCGCATGCTTCACACTCTGGGTTGTCGATACTGCAAGCTTTTGGCTGTTCTGCTTGCTCTAATTCTTGTACGAAACTTGCGAAAGAATCGTCCATTTGGAAGTCGTTTGCGCTCATGGTATATACTTTTTTGTTTTTGTCTTATCCTAAACTAGAAATTCAAATCCTCCTTTTTACGCAGAGGTGATTTGCGTTATTAACAATTTCATTTTTTGATTTTGTGGGAGTTACGGCCCAATTTTTTGATAACTCTCTTCGTATCTTAGAGCAAGCATAATTCCACATCACCTTTTTTACTTCGACCTACATGAAAACCCGTTCGTCTTTTCTACTTTTTATACTTTTTGTCCTATGGCCAGGCGTGAATGCCCACGCACAGCGGTCTCTACGCGAATCGTATATTGAGAAATATGCGCAATTGGCTGTATCTGAAATGAATAGATCAGGCATTCCAGCGTCGATTACACTGGCCCAAGGGATACTAGAGAGTGGGAATGGCCAGAGCGAATTGGCCAAGAAGTCGAACAACCATTTTGGGATAAAATGCCACAGTGATTGGAATGGGGCAAAAGTGTACCATGACGACGATGCTAAGGGAGAATGCTTTCGCAAATACACAAAACCGCAACACAGTTTTGAAGATCATACTGATTTTTTGATACGGGGGTCGCGCTATGCATTTTTATTTGAATTGGACCCGAGCGATTACAAAGGCTGGGCAAAAGGCCTCAAGAAAGCTGGGTATGCTACCGCACCCGATTATGCCGATCGGCTGATTAAAATTATTGAGGACGAAATGCTGTACCGCTTTGATGACCCATCTTCGTCAACGCCGGCATTGACCGGTAGAAAAGGACCTGTTTTAGATAAAAAAGGACGTCCTGTGACGAATGCCCGCGAGCGCTTTGTTTTACGCCGCGTTCAGAGTGAAGGAACACGCGTTGCGTTTGTACCATTTCAAAAGGGTGATCGATTAGAATACATCGCGGATTCACTTCATCTACCGACAGCGGCACTCCTTCAGTTTAATGATTGGACCCACGAGGTCATTGTTGCGGAAGGCGAGCGGGTTTATGTCGATGAAAAGAAGGGTCGAGGTGCAACCAAAACCACGGTGGTACGCGCAGGGGAGACCATGCACAGCATTAGCCAACGGGAGCAAATGAAATTGGCCAAACTCTATAAATTCAATGACTTTCCGGTAGGCTACCAACCCATGGTAGGCGATGAAATACTATTGCGGCCAAAGAGTCTTTTGAAACGCATGCAAGAAAAGTAAACCTAGGCGTTTACTTTTTCGATAGTTTTTGGATCGTGAATCCAATGATGAATAATCCTGTGCTCACGGTACCAATGAGCAAGAGTTCGGGTGCTCCCATCCAATGAAGGAGTTTAAAAATGCTACTTCCGACCAATGCGCCGGCTCCCACACTTCCTGTGATTTTGACAAAGTTTTTCATGAAGTCAAACATAGCACATTTGTGTTATATCTTTGACTTGTCTCAAAGGGGTGCCTTAAAGTCTTCGGACCTACGGGCTGAGAACATACCCATAGAACCTGGGCAGGTAATGCTGCCAAGGAACGAAAAGCAATAGATGTGTAACAACGCGTTATTGCCCCTTGACGTGGTTTAACAACCAAAAATTCATGAAACATGTAATGAGTACCGCAGTAGCAGTAGCACTTTCGCTATACGCCACCGCACAAGAACAGGCCGATTCGGCTAAAGTCAACAACCTATCTCTACCTAACGCAGAACTCCTCTTGCTCCCCAACGTGGAGCTGAACGAGGTGAATGTACTGGGCACTTGGGCGCAAAAAAATGACCCCATCGCACAGATCAACCTGACGCAAAAGGATATTGAGGCGCTAAACACCGGCCGCGACCTTCCTTACGTACTGCAAGATATCGCAGGCGTAGTGAGTTTCTCTGATGCCGGGAACGGTGTTGGGTATACGAACATGCGCGTTCGTGGTTCGGACATCACGCGTATCAATGTTACCGTTAATGGCATTCCAATGAATGATGCCGAAAGCCATGGCGTGTTCTGGGTGAATACACCAGACCTCATGTCTTCAACCAACGCCATCCAATTGCAAAAAGGGGTAGGGACCTCTACCAACGGTTCCGGGGCATTTGGAGCCAGCCTTGGTTTGAGCACCTTAGGTGCGGGTGAAAAAGGCGGTCGCATCACTTTGGGCGCCGGATCTTATGGCACACAACGTGCTACCATGGAAGCAAGTACAGGAAAATCTGCCAGTGGCTTTTGGATGAATACCCGTATCTCGTCCATCACTTCAGACGGGTATGTGGAGCGCGCTTCTTCCGACCTACAATCGTACTACGTGAGCGCTGGTTTTGCCGGTGGCGGTCATTACGTCGAGGCTATACGCTTTGGCGGAGGCGAACGTACCTACCAAGCGTGGTACGGGATTGATTCGACGACTATGTATGGCGGTGCTTGGGATGCAGCACCACGTTCAAATTTCGCCGGTGCCATCTATGACGACATGTGGAATGTTGTCGGCACCTATGACGACCAAGTAGATAACTACGGTCAGGAGCATACCCAATTGCACTATCGCTTCGCTAATTTATTTGGTGGAACCTTCGCGGCCGCTTTGCACCACACTGCTGGCGCTGGTTACTATGAGGAATACAATCAAGGTTCCGTCCTTGGATTGAGCTTCATGGACTTTGGACTGATGCCGTATTACACGGCGGCGGGCGATACTGTTTCGTATGGTGATGTGGTTACGCGCAAGTGGTTAGACAACGACTTTTATGGCGCAACTTCATCGTGGACCTACGATCACGGAGACCACCGTATTCAGTTGGGCGGTGGCGTGCACCGTTACGACGGGGGACATTTTGGTCGCGTGATTTGGGCCAACAACCCGAATGTGAGTGCGCTTGCCGGTAACTATTACCAAGGCGATGCGCGCAAAGACGACGCGAATATTTATGCCAAATACGCCTTCACGCAGAACCGATTGCTAGTCTATGCCGATGCACAATACCGCTACGTAAACCACCGTTCTACTGGTGGCTCAGCAACGGGCTCAGCTTATTTTGATCGCACTTTTAACTTTTTCAATCCCAAAGTCGGGTTGACCTATGATTTAGGGAAGAATGAGCTGTTCGGGCTTTATGCTGGGGTAGGGCACCGCGAGCCGAACCGCACAGATTTACAATATGCGGCATCTGCAGATGAACTCGATGCGGAGCGTATGCTGGATGTGGAGTTGAATTATCGCAAGGCAGGAGATCATTGGGCCTTCGATGTGAATGCTTACCGTCAACAGTACCAAAATCAATTGGTCCTCACAGGCGCGATCGACGCGCAGGGCTACCCCATCCGTGAAAACGTTGGGCAGAGCTTCCGCCAAGGTCTAGAGTTAACAGGTGCGTACGAATTGACCTCGGCGCTTTCAGCGACGGCCAATGTGGCATTGAGCCAGAATGAGAATGTAAATTGGGTCAGTGATCCGCTATCATCTTTTGTGGACAATACGCCGATTGCGTTTTCGCCAGGCGCCGTGGCAAGCGCACGCCTAACGTACGCTAAGAAAGGTTTTGAAGCGACACTTTGGAACCAATATGTAGGCAAGCAGTACATGTCGAATGAGGGTAAAGATGCCCACAGTCTACCCGCTTATCATGTGATTAACGCACGTACTTCGTACACTTGGAACTGCAGCGATGTGCAGCGCTTGATTGGCTTTGTAGAGTTCCGAAACCTGGGCAATACTTCCTATGCAGCCAATGGATATATGTGGGGTGATTTTGCGTACTACTACGCGCAAGCCACTTTCAATATTATGACGGGTTTGACTTTCGAGTTTTAATACAGCAGAGCGAGGAGCCGTAAATAAAAACCCCGCGGGCATAGCCCGCGGGGTTTTTTTAGTTTTTAATCCGCCTTCATGGTTCGAAGAATTTTCTGCAACTCTCCTTTGATGTAGGTCAGTTTTTCAACCACTTCGCGTTGCGCAATAACCTCGTCTTTTTTCGTGGCTTGAAGTTTTTTCCGTGCGCCTTCGATGGTAAAGCCTTTGTCTTTTACCAATTCTTTTATCGCTGCAAGAAGCAGGATATCTTCTTTCGTGAACTTGCGGTTGCCGCGAGTGCTTTTCTTCGGTTTGAGTTTAGGAAATTCTTTTTCCCAGTAACGGATATTAGATGCGTTGATTTCCAACAACTCAGCCACTTCTCCAATGGAGTAGTAAAGTTTGTCTAAATGATCCAATGTAATCCCGTTCATAAAGGAAAGATACGGTCTTTTTTTGAGCACACGAATACCCTAGTCGAAGCTCTGGTTAGAGTGGCTCGAAATAATGAGCATTTCTTCGTATTCCTCAGGAGAAAGATCGTTAAAGAAGTAGTTGATCGGATTGATCTTTCGACCGTCTTTGATGACTTCATAATGCAAGTGCGGTGC
>P_2C_Liq_3_UnCtyDRAFT_100011_pt1 | contig 46744 bp, 37 predicted proteins | sample Pon2CUnioCityCA_3_FD_9720 | JGI IMG/M metagenome (IMG submission 9720)
GATCCCTTCAATACGCTCGTAGATTTAAATCGCGCAGGGATCCCACTGCTTGAGATTGTTTCGGAACCAGAAATTAAAAATGGTGAGGAAGCATACAGCTATTTGAGTGAGATCAGAAAATTGGTCCGTTACCTTGAAATTTCTGACGGTAATATGGAGGAAGGATCGCTTCGTGCGGATTTGAACATTTCGGTGCGTAAAAAAGGGACCACTAAATTTGGGACTAAGGTGGAGGTCAAAAACATGAACTCCTTTCGTAACGTTCAAAAGGCGATTGATTTTGAAATCATTCGTCAGATTGATTTGATTGAAGGCGGAACCCCCATTTTTCAGGAAACCAGAACTTTTGACGCGGTTAAAAACTGTACTATCGGCTTGCGTACTAAAGAGGATGCTCACGATTACCGCTATTTCCCGGAGCCGGATTTAGTACCCGTGATTGTCTCAGCTTCTTACGTCGATGAAGTACGCGAGACCATGCCGCCGCTTCCCTATGAATTGTTTAAAAAATATACAACAGATCTAGGCCTAAGTGAATACGATGCTTTTGTCCTTACCGACAGCAAGGCTTTCGCATTATATTTTGAAGAAGTCATCAAGCATACAACGAATTACAAAGGCGCAACCAACCTACTGATAGGATCGGTTAAATCGTGGCTAAACGAACAGAGCGTTGAGATCGACGAGTTCCCTATCGCACCGGCGGCGCTGGCCAGTATCCAAAATTTGGTTGACGAAGAGAAGATTTCTATAAGTACGGCCACCCAGAAATTATTCCCGGCGTTGTTGGAAGCCCCTACGGCTGATGCAGCAGCGCTCTGTGAACAAAACGGATGGATTCAGCAAGGCGATAGCGATCAACTGCAAGCGTGGGTCGATCAAGCATTGGCTGCTTATCCCGAAAAAATAGAAGAATACCGCTCGGGTAAAAAAGGCCTGATCGGTTTATTCATGGGTGAAGTAATGAAATACAGTAAAGGAACTGCCGACCCTAAAAAAGCAAGCGTACTGTTGCGCGAGAAATTGGATGCGTAAGTTTAGTTTTCTACTCCTTCTTGCCATTATCGGGTGTTCGAAGTCGCCGCAAGGGACCCAATTTTTATTTGCCTTAGAAACGCCCGGCACCTATGCTGTGCAAATGCGAGATGATGTAGGTGAATTTCTAGTGCTCGATACACTCGAACTTACGGGCAATGATGCTTTTACGGTCCAATTCGATACTGCCCGCATCATTTCCTTTCTTCCTATCGAAGGTGAACTACCGGTCATTCATGCCGTTGTAGGCCCAGATGCTAAGACATTAACCGTCTCGAAAGATGGCTTTATTTCTGGGGATGCAGAAAACAATTGGCTTGGCGCCCAACGTAAAATGCAGCTCGACCTCATTTCTTTTACGGATAGCATGGATGTCCTCAGAAGTCATTATGCCGACAGTACTTCATTCGTTGGATTAGAGGCACTCAATGCCTCCTACTACGCCTACGCGGATGCATACAGACAGCGCATTCTAGATTCTCTTGAAACACACCCTGAACGTCTGTCGAACTTACTTACCATTTACCACCGCATAGGAACACAACCTGCGCTAGATTACGCTGTAGACCGAGAACTACTGCAAAATATGTATCAGCAACTCCGTTCAACTTATCCCGGTAGCCCAGATGTTACTACTTATGCGATGTGGCTTGCAAAATACGAGGAGATGCTCTCCTTCACGAAAGAAGTAGAAGCTGCACAAGCAAAATTTCAACCCGGTCATCCCTTTCCGGAATTAAAACTCGAAACTCCTGAAGGGCAATCGGTTCATATTAAACGTATGAGTCTCGAAAACCGTGTAATAGCGGTTTGGGCCTCTTGGTGCAGTGGTTGTAGAAATGAATTACGTGCTACCGCTGCTAAAGGCAAAAGCGAAAATTGGATTTACCTCAGTATCGACGGTCTTCCTCAACAACGCAGCCCACTCGCAGAATGGTACGGCGCAATCAAAGAAGATAAATTAGGTGGTACCCACCTCAGTGACCTCATGGGAAGCCGGAGCAGCATCATCAGTGGCCTAGGCATAACGGAGCTCCCCGTTTATTTTAAGGTGAAGGATGGGGTGATCGTTTCCCGCGCTACGTCCATTGAAACGCTGAACTAATCTTTTTGATCAAGCACTATTCTGATATGCGCCAAATGGTGCTGGCAGTGCCAAGCATACTGCTGTACACTTTCTTTCATAGAGTATTCGCGTTGGTCCTCCATATGATAATACGACTTCTCCCATCCGGCTTTTGTAATCCCATTTAGAAAACTCACCCACTTTTCATGTAAGCTGGCCAATAGAATGATGCTTAGAAATGGATCCGTACTGTAATCTGGTAGCTTTGAAAACACCTCTTGTGGATATCCTGTAACCGACGGAACCTCTTGAGAAACTACGGCTAAACGTTGACGGTTAAAGCCGTTCATATGTGAGTCCGCTAAATGGTGGACTACTTGACGCGGTGACCAACCACCTTCGCGATAGGGTGTATCCCACTGCTCAGCAGTTAATCCTTTTGCAAACTCCATCAGCTGCTGAGGCATCCGTCCAATAACAGCGATACTGCTCTCGATCCGTTCCTCGCCTGGGTTCTTTTCTATGGACGCGCGTCCTATCGGGTATTGTCGAAATTCTAAATCCATGGGGCAAAAATAGCGCTATCACACGAGCAAAAAAAAGGCCCCGCATCCAAAGATGCGGGGCCAAGTATAATTTCTTAAGGCTTTATTAGTGTGCGATAAGTAATCTGGCGAAAGTACCTGGTACTTCCTTAACTCCTACCACATACATTCCGTTAGCAACACTGCTCACGTCAAGCTTGAAGGACTGAGCACCATTCTCAGTGGCTTCGAAAACCACAGACTTCACTGAACGACCGTTGAGGTCAATCAGCTCAACAGTATAGTTGCCCGCAGGTAACTCTAATGCTAATGTCGTGAAGTCCTCAGCTGGATTAGGGAAGAGTTTGACTGCTTCCTCAGCTTCCTCAACTTCTTGCTCAGCAATTCCGATAGGACGAGTTGTCATTAATGACGTCGTCTGGAATGCACCACGTCCGAAAGTACCTGCAAAAATATCTCCCTCTTCCACCGACTTATCCGCCGTAGAGCTTTTGTTTGTGCGGTATTGCTTCAAAGTAAATACTGGAACACGAGCCAGACCACTGTTATCAGCTCCCCATTGAGGAGATGTAGTGTTTATGTTTTGTGTTGTGAAAATACCATATTCAGTACCAATAATTGCATACGCACTATTGCCCTTGTCGAAGGTCGCTGCATACACAGGGAAGTTTCCTAAGTTACCATCTTTCACTAAGAAGTTAGGCGAAGTCGAAGTGGCGTTACCACTGTAATACACATAGTTTGAATTACCATAGTTCCCAAGAGTAACTAAAACACGGTCGTTATCGTTAGGATCAACAGCGATCCCCGTAATGTTTCTTCCCAAGAAGTTTTGTACCATGTCCACTGTAACCGCAGTTGCACCGCTATCAGCATCTGCTGTCCCGTAATCACGAGCAGCGGCCAAACCACCGATTCTGTATAGACGACCGCTTTCTGTACCAACCCAAGCGTAATTTCCATCAGCACTTACTTCAACAGCCTGAGCTGTTCCCGTAATTGATGCCAATTTATACCACTCTGGAGTAGTACTAAAATCAAGTGCACCACGAGTCATCCACACCGAACCACTAAAACCAACGATGAACATACTGCTTACCGGATCCTGAACGATCACGCTATCACCCATATTCAACGCAGTAGGCAAGGTATATTTGAAAGGAAGACCATTCGTATTTGAACCCAAAACCACCTCTGAACCTGCGGAGTAACTTACATCGACCGTAGCCACGATTTCTACGGCAGGTGAGNTATTGAAAATTACTGTAAAATCACCCGTTGCTGCATCGAAGCTACCTGNTCCTGCACCACTAAGGTTTCCATTCGCATCAGAAGTAATGACCGCTGTTCCGCTTTGCACTTTAAAAGTTGCAGCATCCATTACAGCTGAAGCTTGAAGCGGCGCAATGTTTGAAACGAAGGTATCCTGTCCTGCATTTGCGAATCCTAATGAACGAAGCGCACGGTTTACTTTGAATTGAACAGAATCTACACTCAATGCATCATTACTGTTCTCATACAAATAGAACGGCGTCATCCATGAGCCTACACCTAGGCTAGAACGGCTGTCCCAGAAAGAGGTGAACGATTGACCTTTATTTTCACTACGGCCAATTCTTCCTTGCTGGTACTCTGTAAAGTAAATCTTCGGTACCAACCAAGACACCGCTGAATATCCACCATCACCCGAGAATCCGTCGACAGCACCTAAGCTGCGTCCTTCATTTGGAGTGTTTCCTGATCCGTCCATTACCCAGCTTCCATTATCCTGCGTACCGCCTACTACAAAGCGATCTGCTGATATTCCAATGTTGTAAAACTGAGTAGTTACATAATTCTTATTCAATGTCTGCCAAGTATCTCCACCGTTGTTGGAGAAGTAAATACCTCCGTCATTCACGATGTAAACTTTACTACTGTCCGTAGGATGCCATACTACATCGTGGTTATCCGCATGAATGTTGTACGGACCGAAACCATTGACCTGGTTCCAACCTTGGCCTTGTTCCCATTCCCAAACGGTAATTCCGCCGACGATCACACGGTTCTTATTGCTCGGGTCTACACCCACTGCAAGATCATATTCTCCCTGACATTGCGAACTACAGAAAGGATCAAAATAAGTGGACTTCTGTCCAATTTTAGACCAGGTATCACCGCCATCTGTTGTACGGTAAACGCCAGCTAAGGCATTTCCTGAGGTAATCTGAACCACATATACGTAATCCTCATCATTCGCCGCAGAAGCAAACATGATGCGTCCTCCGCTGCGCGGTAGACCTGTCGAACCTGCAGTTGATTTTGAAACTTCTACCCAGTTGGTTCCTCCATCAGAACTTTTCATCGTACGTCCGCCGAGGGTCCCCCAAAGGTTACCACCTGCGTCCATGTGAATGTCCCAACAGGTTCCATTTGAACCTATTTGTCCTTGAAGTGGATTTGTCCAATTCGATCCACCATCTGTACTAACACGAATACCAGAACTCGTTCCAATAAACACTTTATCGTTATTCGCCGGATCTGTTACAATCGCTCCAACTGAAGAAAAGCCATCTGTAGCGGAAAGCTGCGTAAAGCCCGCATCGTTTGCACCTTTTTTGAAAACACCGGCACCAGGAAATCCAGAAGATGTAGAAGCGCCGTAACCCGTAGTCCAAGTATTGTAGAGACCTTCACCCGTTCCATAATACACATCACCGTCCTTACTGTAGGCGACGGTCATTACAGCCAAATTCTCTTGATCAGGATTCACTTCTGTCCAACTCAAACCAGCATTGTTGCTGTAGTATAAACCACCACTTACAGACCCTACGTACATTTCGCTTGGGTTAGATGGATTTATCGCTAGACCGCGAGTTCTACCACCACGGTTATTGGGGCCGCGCTCTGCCCAATTTAGACCGATCGAACTTTCAGGCATATTTGCCAAACTTTCGATAGCAGACTGTATATCCTCTTGGTTCACAGTTCCGGTCAATTGATTCGCACGTAAACTGTGTAAATATGCAGCAGCACCCGCGGCACTCTGTTCCTCCATATTGATTGGAGTATACTTTGGTGCACTTGTGGAAAATGCAAAAATGGCGGCGGTTAGTACTGAGCCCGCTAAGGCAAAACGTAATCCTTTTTTCATGTATAGTAAACTAGTTGTTTCTAATGAAGTTAAAAATAAGGTGCAAAACGCATTAACACAAGTCCCTATGCCAAGTGCTTTTCAGCATGATAAGAACTGCGGACTAACGGTCCTGACTCTACATATTTAAAGCCCATTTCTAGGCCAATTTCTTTTAATCTATCAAAGGTCTCAGGCGTAACAAACTCAACCACAGGCAAATGCTTAGGAGTAGGTTGCAAGTACTGCCCCAAGGTCAAAACATCGACACGTGCATCCACTAAATCCTGCATGGCCTCAATGACCTCCTCTTCCGTTTCTCCAAGACCGAGCATGATTCCACTTTTTGTGCGGTGAATCCCCTGATCCTTGAGGTATTTCAACACCATAAGCGAACGGTCAAATTGAGCCTGAATTCTTACTTTCCGCGTCAATCTTCGAACCGTTTCCATGTTGTGGCTCACAATTTCAGGGTTAGCCTCAATGATTCGGTCGACATTGTGTAACTCTCCTTTAAAGTCGGGAATAAGCGTTTCCATCGTCGTGTTTGGACTTAGTCGGCGAATAGCCTGAACGGTTTCAGCCCAGATGATGGAACCACCGTCTGCCAAATCATCGCGATCCACAGAAGTGAGTACCGCATGTTTTACTTTCATCAACTTCACACTGCGGGCCACTTTTTCAGGCTCCTCCCAGTCGACAGATTGCGGGCGACCGGTGGCAACATTACAAAAACCGCATGAGCGCGTACATATGTTACCGAGGATCATAAATGTTGCTGTTCCTTCACCCCAACACTCACCCATGTTAGGGCAATGTCCGGATTCGCAGATGGTGTGCAGTTTATACTTATCCACCAAACTTCGAACACTCTTGTACTTTTCTCCTGTGGGCAACTTCACGCGAAGCCATTGCGGCTTTTTAATACGCTCTTTCGTTGCTTGCGGTTTTTGAGAATTGTGCTGATCAACCATTATTCAATAACTTTTGAGGATTGGTTTTGTTTTAACGAATACCGAATTCTTTGCGCCAATTTTCCACAGTAGTTTCTGTGACTTCATGGTGCGACCCGTGTGCAAGTACTTTGCCGTTAGCAACCAGTATGAGTTGCGGACTTTCGTGCCATACATTTAACTCCTCTGCGAGGGCTAACGAGAGCGGACGCTGAGCAACGACATCCAGATAAACCCAAGTCTCTTGCCTGTTGACCTCCACTAGATTTAGTCGTTTCATTGCAAACAGACTAACGCTACAACGCGTACTGTGCTTATAAATAAAGACATACCCTTTTAGACGCAGATAACCCGCAAGATCTTCAAAAGACTGCGGGTGCTCAAATGGGATTCCAGGGGTCTTTTGACCTGATTTATCCGTGCTGCGTAGGAAGCTCAACATGAGAATACGTCGGACATTTTTCAGTCGTTCCACATGAGGAGAGTGCCAGTGTAGCCGCTAGAACTACTGCAAGAGTTAAAACTTTTTTCATCATCTCGTCGATTTGTTTCGCGTAACTTGCGAATGGTAAAAATAACGCACACGCTGCAAACTTCTTGCGTAATGCCCAACTTCCTTTCCACATTTCCTCAGAATGCGTGGTCCGACTTCTTTGAATCGGAACAAAAGAAGACGTATTGGGGCGAATTAGACCAATTCCTCTTTGAAGAGTTTAGCACAAACAACTGCTATCCACCTAAAGACAAAATTTTCAGTGTATTTCAAGCATGTGAGCCACAAAACATACGCTGCATCATCATAGGCCAAGACCCCTATCACGGCCACGGACAAGCCAACGGTTTAGCTTTTAGTGTGGCCCAAAACCAGCCCATTCCTCCGTCCTTAAAGAATATTTTCAAAGAATACAGCACCGATCTAAATGAAGAACTCCCAATGCACGGTGACCTCAGCAACTGGGCTAAAAACGGTGTGTTCTTGATCAATACGGCCTTGACTGTCAGGGAAAAATCGGCCGGCTCTCACAAAGGAAAAGGATGGGAAATCTTCACTCGAAATGCGATAGCGTATATTTTGATGAATTCTTGCGATACCGGCTTCATCTGCTTCGGAGCACCGGCCCATAAACTTGCCTTAGAATGCTGTGAAAATTTCAAGGCTAATGACCCGGTAATTCTACACACCCCTCATCCTTCGCCGCTAAGTGCTTATAGAGGTTTTTTTGGATCAAAACCCTTCACAACTTTTAATAGCAAACAAGCTGAAAAAGGCCGGAAAACTGTAACTTGGAAACTTCCTTCAAGCCCACAACGAAAGTTGTTTTAAACTGATATAGAGAACTTTGAACACTCATGACTGAACTGATTTTTCCATTATTAAACCTCCTGCTATTCGCCTATTTGGTCTACCGAATGCGCGGTTCTTCAAACAACCAAGAGGCACCAGTTGGAAATCAAGACTTACCTGCATGGGCTTCGCAGCAATTGGAAGAATTAAAAGCTCGTATTGACCAGCTAGAAAATGCTTTAGAAGCGAGCAGAAAATCAGAGCAGGAAGTTTTATTGAGCAGTGCTACTGAAAAAGCAACATTAGAAAGTGCCTTGGATGCGGCTAAAGAAAAATTGGTTCATCTAGAGCAAATGCATGCCGCACAAAAAGCAGAGGAAGAACGCGCAAAAGAAGGCATGAAAAATGAGTTCAAAGTCCTCGCTCAAACTATTCTCGATGAAAAATCGAAACAGTTTAAAACGACGAATTCGGAAGAGCTGGACAAACTCTTGGCACCATTCAAGCAAAAGCTAGAAGATTTCGAGAAAACAGTAAAAGACAATCACGAAAAAGAAGTCAAGTCCTCTTCCGCGTTAATGGAGAACATCAAATCCTTAAAGGATATGAATGACAAGCTTTCTGAGGAGGCAAGTGGACTGGCTAAAGCGCTGCGCGGAGATAATAAGAAGCAGGGGAATTGGGGTGAATTCGTTTTAGAGCGTGCACTCGAAATGAGCGGTCTCACTAAAGAGAAAGAATATTTCGTACAAAATAGCGAAACCACAGCGGATGGGAGGCGCTTACAACCTGATGTTATCATTCAGCTGCCTGGGAATAAGAAGATCATTATTGACTCAAAAGTGAGCTTAGTTGCTTGGGATAATTTTATCAATGCCGCAACGGAAGATGATGCGGCGGCTGGATTAAAGGCACTAGCAGTAAGCGTTCAAACCCATATCAAAGGATTAAGCGATAAAGACTATCCACAATTGTATGGTGGAGACACGCCAGAATTTGTCTTACTGTTTATCCCCATCGAAGCCGCTTTCATGGAGGTAACTAAATTCGACCAAGCGTTGTATGAATACGCGTTCTCTAGAAAAATCATAGTAGTCAGTACTTCTACTCTACTCGCTACTTTGAAAACAATTGCAATGGCTTGGCGTCAAGAGAAGCAGACGAAAAATGTCATTGAAATTGCTGAGGCCGGCGGAAAACTCTATGATAAGTTCGTTGGACTTAGCGAAGACCTCAAAAAACTTGGGAGTCAATTTCAAACCGCACAGAATACTTACCAGGACACCATGACAAAGATGATGGAGGGTCGAGGGAATTTGATTTCACAAGTCGAGCGATTGAAGAAATTGGGCAGTAAGACGAAAAAAGAATTAGACAATAGACTTGTGGATAGAGCCGAACTAGGCGAATATTCAGATAAACAAATTGAGGATACGTCCTCTGATCAATAAATATGGCAAACGACCAACTCATTTACGGACTCCGTCCGATTCTTCAAGCTGTTCAAGATGGACAGACCATCGATAAAGTCTTCCTTCAAAAAGGAATCAGCGGTGCACTATATACGCAACTCGAAGGAACACTGCGCGATGCGGGAATCGAACCCAAATATGTACCGGTNGAGAAATTAAACCGCGTGACNCGCGGGAATCACCAGGGAGCGGTAGCTTANCTTAGTCCCATTGACTTCCATGANTTGGAAGAGGTTATTATNAAAGTCATAGAAGCAGGACGTAAGCCNCTGATTCTAGCTTTAGATCGCGTCACGGATGTAAGAAACTTTGGNGCGATCGCCCGAACGGCCGACTGTTCTGGTGTAGATGCCATTGTNATTCCTAAAAACGACAGTGCACCTGTTAGTGCCGATGCCGTTCGNACGTCCACTGGAGCTTTACTTGAAGTNCCTGTTTGTAAAGTCAACCATATGAAGGATGCTGTATACCTCGCACAAAGTTTGGGTTTAAANATCATCGCTGGAACAGAGAAATCGGAAACCACGATGTATGATGCGCCTTTTAACGANCCGTGTATGGTCATCATGGGTAACGAGGAAACGGGAGTGCATAAAAGCTTATTGCAGTTGGCAGATGCGAAAGCATTAATTCCCATGCACGGTCAAATAAATTCACTGAACGTTAGCGTAGCTACTGGAATCATACTCTACGAGGCCGTTCGCCAGAGAAGTTAAAGATGAAAAAAATTGTAGTTGGACTATTTGTTCTATGCAGTAACACTGTTTTTGGGCAATATAATTGCCAGAGCACTAAACATGCCCCGACGGTACAACAAAGCGTTACACCGGTCAACTACAATTCTAGATCCGATACCGCTGACTTAGTAGAACTGCATCTTGACATCAACACTACGGGATTTTCAAACGAGCAACTTTCAGGAAAAGCATCGTATCAAATTGGTGTGAAGACTAATTTCTCAAAGCTCCGTTTTGACTTATTAGGATTCACCGTGGATAGCGTTACCAGTCCTTCAGGTGCTGTTTCATTTACGCAGAAGGGAGAACATTTGATTATAGCGCACAACGCAACGGCAGGTGCCATTCTTCATTGGGACATCTACTACCATGGAAGTACGACAAAGGATGGAAGTGGCTGGGGCGGCATACACCACGACGGTGCCTATGATTATAATCTGGGAGTAGGTTTCGCTGCTAACCCCCATGTGTACGGCCGAAGTCTCTTCCCTTGTTTTGACAATTTCGTGGAAAAATGTACCCTCGAAGAAATGAACATTACCACACCCGCCGGAAAGGTCGGTGTAAGTAACGGCATTCTCACCGCTGTAGATACACTCTCCTCAGGTGATTTGGTGTGGCGTTGGGAAGGACAGGCACCACTCCCCTCTTATCTTGTAAGTCTTGCTGTCTCAGATTACCACAAACAAAGTTGGGCTCACGCAGGAAAATCATTCGAACTTTACGGTCGTGCTCAGGACACCGCGAACATGACCGCGGGCTTCGTGCACCTCAACGCTATCTATGATGCCTTTGTAGAAGAGTTTGGCCCCTATGTCTTTGAGAAGGTGGGCTATGCCATGACTATCACCGGCGCCATGGAACACGCAGGGATGATTCATTTACCGCGCACCTTGGCAAACGCCAACCTCAGCGGCGAAGATATTATTGCACATGAGCTGGCTCATATGTGGTTCGGCAACGCCGTGACAACCGAGACTGCCGAGGATATGTGGATCAATGAAGGCTTTGCAGAATTCGGCTCACACTTCTATGAGGAGAAAGTTTATGGACGTCCGCAATACGTTAATACCGTACAAAACAACCAAGCACTCGTGCTAAAGCAAGCCCGTCAAAACGACGGTGGCCACCTCGCCCTCAGTGGAGTAAACCAGAACCAAACCTATGGCACACACACCTATCAAAAAGGTGCTATGGTCGCCCACAACCTACGTGAATTTTTAGGCGATAGCCTTTTCAGCCATGCGGTAAAACAGCTCATTGCCACCAACACTTTTGGCAACTACAATGCGAATAGTTTCAAAGAGTCCTTCGAGAACTCTACGGGGGTAGATTTGGACGATTTTTGGAACGATTGGATCCATAATCCGGGCTATCACGGTGCCTGGGTAGAGTTAAATTATCCTGAAAATGCGAATTGGGCCACGGCAGATAAACAAGTAAACGCCCATCACCTCAGCGCCCACACTGGTAATCATGGCGCCACTCAAAAGACTACACCAATCGTTGTATATAAACACAGTTATAACAATGGGTATAGCGGAAAAGAAGATTTAGGAAACACTGCATTCTTTACTGCGTCCAGCGCAGATCTCACATTTACCTCGCTAACCACTCAGTTAGGGACAGGGCAAGATTATTGGCTAAGCACAAACGATAGTGCCGAATCTTTAGGTACCTCAGTCTACGATACTTTTACTTGGGCTGAGCTGAATGGCACAAAAACATTGCCTAGGACGGGAGTTAAAATCACTCCTAAATCCAATATAGCAGGACTTAACGGTACATTTTACGTGTGGCACCACTACACGGAGGGCAATTACCCGAGTAATGGAAATACCAGTCGTGATCATTTTTATTTCATAGGGTACGAGGGAAATCACGATCCTCCTATTGATTATACTACAGAGCTGCCCTTTGAAGTAACTGTTTCTTTCAACACGAACCCAAATAATGGTGGCTTAGACAGCGATCTAAACGGATTGCCCGGGAATAAAATGACCATAGCACAGAGCCCCAATCTTAAATGGAAAACAGGGGTTCCTATGGCAAATGCTTCAACGCAAGCCTTAGGCAATACCGGTGTAGGAAACATAACCTTCACACCTCAGCATGTTGCACGTTACTATTTCATCATGAATACCGCCAATATTAGCGTTGAGGAAGGCAGCATCAATGGATTGAAAATCTTCCCTAACCCGACCAATGGTATGTTGAAGATTCAAAGCAATATTCGCGCTGCCCATTTTGAATATCATATTAGTGATGCCCAGGGAAAAATCGTTGATAAAGGCACCTTAGCGAATACTAATGGCACCAGTGAATTGGAATTGCCGGAACAATGCAGTCCAGGAACCTACCTATTCACTTGTGAGGCAGGTACGACGAAATTTACGCTGCAATAATTACTTAAGAACTAGCATGACCGGACAGTGGTCGCTTCCCATCACCTCGTTCAAGATTTGTGAATCTTGTACTTGGTCCATGAATCCAGCACTGACCATGAAGTAATCCAAGCGCCAGCCCACATTTTTCGAGCGAGCCCCACCACGGTAGCTCCACCAGCTGTACTTCACCGTATCCGGATACAATGAGCGGAATGTATCCACAAAACCCGCCTCAATCATCGTTGTCATACCGTCGATTTCCGCTTGTGTATAACCAGGAGTCTTGTTGTAATTCGATTTTGGATTCTTCAAGTCTATTTCCTGGTGTGCCACATTCAAATCGCCACAAACTACCACAGGCTTTTTCTCCTCCAACTTCTTTAGATACGCTAAGAATGCCACGTCCCATTCCTGGGTACGGTAATCCAAACGCTTGAGTCCTGAACTCGAATTTGGGACATAGGTGGTCACGTAGTAGAAATCCTCGTATTCCGCGGTAATGGCACGACCTTCGTTATCGTGCTCGGCAATGCCAATACCCATCGTCACTGACAACGGCTCTACTTTCGATAGAATCGCCGTGCCGCTATAGCCCTTCTTCTCCGCGCTAAACGCATAGATATGATAGCCTTTCAACTCCGCCAAGGCTTCCTCCACCTGTTCCGGTGTGGCTTTGGTCTCCTGCAATCCCACGACATCACAGTCCAATTCGTGCAGGTCTTCAATTAAAGTTTTTCCAGCAGCGGCGCGTACGCCATTGACATTAAACGAGAGTAATTTCATTTACATATTTCTTCTATACTGTCCGCCAACTTCGAACAATGCATTGGTAATCTGTCCCAGTGAGCAATGCTTCGCCGCCTCCATTAACACATCAAAGATATTCTCATTCTGAACGGCAGCCTGTTGCAATGCGCTAATCATCTCCTCGTTCAAATGCCCTTTCGCCTGCTGAAGGCGCTCGAGCATTTCTATTTGGTATTCTTTTTCGTCGGTAGTGGCGCGAATAATTTCCGCCGGTAAAACAGTGGGCGAACCTTTTTTATTGAGGAACGTATTCACACCTATAATAGGGAATTCACCCGTATGCTTGAGCATCTCATAATGCATACTCTCCTCTTGTATTTTACCGCGCTGGTACATGGTTTCCATGGCACCTAAGACGCCACCGCGTTCTGTGATACGATCAAATTCGAGCAACACTGCTTCTTCCACTAAATCCGTCAGCTCTTCGATGATAAAGGCGCCCTGAATAGGGTTTTCATTTTTTGCAAGACCCAATTCTTTATTGATAATCAACTGAATGGCCATTGCGCGACGTACACTCTCCTCCGTGGGAGTCGTGATGGCTTCATCATAGGCATTCGTGTGTAGCGAATTGCAATTATCATAAATGGCATACAACGCCTGAAGCGTCGTACGGATATCATTAAAATCAATCTCCTGAGCGTGCAAACTGCGTCCCGAAGTCTGAATGTGGTATTTCAACATCTGCGAGCGCGCATCTGCTCCATATTTATTCTTCATTGCATTGGCCCAAATTCGGCGTGCGACACGACCGATCACCGCATATTCTGGATCGATACCGTTGCTAAAGAAGAAACTCAAGTTGGGCGCGAACTTGTTGATATCCATACCACGACTGAGATAGTACTCTACGTAAGTGAAACCATTGGCCAGTGTGAATGCCAATTGAGAAATAGGATTTGCTCCTGCTTCTGCAATATGATAACCTGAGATGGAAACGCTGTAGAAATTACGCACTTGCCAATCAATAAAATACGACTGGACATCACCCATCAAGCGGAGCGCAAATTCCGTAGAGAATATACAGGTGTTCTGTGCCTGATCTTCTTTCAAGATATCGGCTTGAACGGTACCACGAACGGTATTCAGTGCTTGCTTTTTAATGTCTAAATAGACGTCTTTCGGCAAAACCTCATCTCCCGTTACTCCTAAAAGCATGAGACCTAATCCGTCATTGCCTTCTGGCAATGCTCCTTGATACGCCGGTCTCGCTATTCCTTTATCGTCATATTTCGCTTTTTTGACTGCTTCAACCTGCGCCTCAAGCTGATGGGCTTTGATATACAATTCACATTCTTGATCGACGGCTGCATTCATGAAATACGCTAGCAGCATCGGTGCAGGACCGTTTATGGTCATGGATACGGAAGTAGTTGGGTCCGTTAAACGGAAACCGCTGTACAGTTTTTTTGCATCGTCGAGGCAGCAAATACTCACTCCCGAGTTTCCGATTTTACCGTAAATGTCAGGGCGACGGTCCGGGTCATTTCCGTAAAGCGTTACACTGTCGAATGCAGTAGACAATCGCTTTGCAGGAAGACCAAGGCTCACATAATGGAACCGCTTGTTCGTGCGTTCGGGGCCTCCCTCTCCAGCAAACATGCGCGTAGGATCTTCACCTTCCCTTTTGAACGGGTAAATACCGGCAGTGTAAGGAAATTCACCGGGAACGTTTTCTAAGAGCAGCCAACGCAGAATATCACCCCAACTCCGGTATTTCGGCAATGCGACTTTCGGGATTTGAGTGTGGGATAAACTCTCTGTATGTGTTTTAATATTGATGGCTTTGCCACGGACATGGAAAGTGTACACCGGATCTTTATAGCGCTGAACCGTCGCCTCCCATTGTTGCAGGCGCTCCCAGTTGTGTGGATCAAGATCCATTTTAATCCGGTCGAAACTCAATTGCAATTGGCCAATAAGTTCCTCGTCCTCTAGGGTTTCCATGGAGCGTTGTAATGCGTACAACTTATCTGCAACCTCCACCTGCGCCATGATCTGATCGCGGTAAATGCGGTGACTTTCAGAAATCTCACTCAAATATCGTGTGCGGTTTGGAGGAATAATAAAAATCTTCTCGCTCATCTCCCCGGTCAATGTAAAGGTGCTGGTAAATCCTGCATTTGCCTTGTCGTTGAGCATGTTGATGATCGCACTATACAAACTATTCGTGCCTGGATCATTGAACTGGCTGGCTATGGTTCCGTAAACCGGCATCGTTTCAGGATCTTGTTCCCACAAATTATGATTGCGCTGGTACTGCTTTTTGACATCACGCAACGCATCCAATGCCCCACGCTTATCGAATTTATTCAGTGCAATTAAATCAGCGAAATCAAGCATATCGATTTTTTCCAATTGCGTTGCCGCACCATATTCAGGCGTCATCACATATAAACTGGCATCACTATGATCTAAGATTTCAGTATCGCTTTGTCCAATTCCTGAGGTTTCAAGGATGATCAAATCAAATCCTGCCACCTTTAAAATGTCTAGCGCATTTTGAACGTGTGCACTTAAGGCCAGATTTGCTTGACGCGTCGCTAACGAGCGCATAAATACGTTGGCGTTTTTGATGGCATTCATGCGAATACGATCACCGAGCAATGCGCCACCAGTCTTTCTTTTCGAAGGATCGACTGAAACTACTGCCAAACGTTTTTCCGGAAAATCTAAGAGGAATCGACGTACCAATTCGTCTACCATAGAACTCTTCCCTGCACCTCCAGTACCCGTAATCCCTAAGATGGGCGTAGAAATAGTGGCTGCTTTCGCCGCAACTTCCTCTAAAGCCGAGGCGTGCAGTTCTCCACAATTCTCGGCTGCACTAATCCAGCGGGCGATTGTAGCCGTACTCGCAGCGGGCAGCGAAGCCAAATCTGAAGGCAATGCATCACCTACTAAAAAATCGGATTGGGCCACCAAATCGTTAATCATGCCCTGTAATCCCATCTTTCTTCCGTCGTCAGGATGGTACAATCGGGTAATACCATAGGCATGCAGTTCTTCAATTTCTTCCGGCAGTATGGTTCCACCACCACCACCAAAGATTTTGATGTGTCCGGCTCCTTTTTCTTGGAGCAAGTCATGCATGTATTTAAAGTATTCAATGTGCCCACCCTGGTAAGAGGTCATTGCAATGGCATTTGCATCTTCTTGAATGGCAGTATCTACAACTTCTTCAACGGAGCGGTCGTGACCTAAGTGTATGACTTCACAACCGGTGCTTTGAATGATTCGACGCATAATGTTGATTGCTGCATCGTGTCCGTCAAAAAGTGAGGCGGCAGTGACAATGCGTACCTTATGTTTAGGTACGTACGGAGCCGGGTTTTCCATAGTCTGTGATAAGTATTTGGGACCTCTAAGATAAGGCAGAATCGGGCAATGATTCCTTTCGTTATATTTGAACAAATCGATTTTTATGAAGTCTCTGCGCTCCCTCTTTTTCTACATGCCTCTGCTCCTGTTACTTGCTGTCGATTCCAGCAGTCAAGACATCGGTCTTTGGCTCCGCATTACGCTCCTTGCTGCAGTCGGTATTGTGGGAAGTATTTTAACGCGAAAGCACGGTGGTGATGGCCTAAGCGTTGTGGGCGTTCTTATCCTACTTTTGCTCCTTCCGCTGTTCAAACTGGGAAGTGTAAGCGCAGGTTCGGAGTTACTGGGCTATGGTGCTCGAATCGGTTTATTGTTCACTTGGGTCCAATTCAGCGCTGCATTATTTCGAAAAGAAAAATCGGATGGAATCTTAGCGCTGGCAACGGGCGCCCAAGCAGCGCTTCTGATTGCCACATTCAGCATCTTACCTTCCCTAGTGGAGGCCTACAAAGCATCAAATATCTATTTGGCCAACGGACCGCTTTTTACTAGCCAACGGACCGCTTTTTACCCACAAAAACTACGGAGCCGCCACTTTATTACTGCTCGCTCCGCTCGCCTTAAGTGCCAAAGAAGAGGGACCTGTAGGCCGCTGGCTGCAGCGCATTAGTGTGGGTCTTGCCATCTTGTGTATTTTACTTCTAAGAACACGAGGCGTGTGGCTAGGGGCCTTCGTAATGACGGCCATAGCGGTGGCGTATTACGCATTTAAGGGCAATGCGCAGCGCAGGACTATAGGACTGATTTCGCTGGGTGTAATTTCGATTGGGATCGTAGCGGCCATCTTTGCTGCGGGGAGTGAAAAAATATTCAATAGCGATACCATACAAAGTCGTCTGCACTACTGGAATGCATCTTGGGAAATGTTTATGGACCAGCCCATTACGGGTGTCGGTGGCGGCCAATGGAAAATAGAATACCCGGACACCGGTCTCAGAGGCACCAACGAAAGTGTAATGAATGGGCAAACCGCTATTCTTAGACCGCATAACGACGTTTTGTGGATGTTGAGTGAAACGGGGATTGCTGGAGCTTTACTCTTTATTGCACTCTTGATAATGGGTTTTGTACGAACGATTAAACATGAAAACGGTTTGTTTTTCGCTTTGACCATCGTAGGCTTCACGGTATACGGCTTCGGGGAATTCCCGCTTGAGCGAGCCACTTTACTACTCCCACTGGCCACTGCACTGGGCTTCGCAGCCGCTCACTCTAATTCAATGGTTAAGACGCCTGCATTATCGGGAATAGTACTATCCAGTATTGCGGGGGCATTTGCACTCTATGTCGGCCAAAACCGGGTACAAGGTGAGCGTGCTGCTAAAGAGTGTCTCGACGGTTACATGTCAGGAAACGTACGGAGCATGCAGATCAATGCGCAAAAAGCGCAAAACAGCTGTTTCGAAATGGACATCTACAACAATCCCATGGCCTATTTCGAAGGAGTCGCTCATATGCGCTCGACGAATGGCCAAATTCCCTCAGAGAAAAAACTAGTCCAAGCGGAAAAGGCATTTAATGAAGCACTCGAAATTCATCCAAACCACATTTTATCGCTGAACCAATTGGCAGCCGTAAAACGTTACGACAGTAGCCTTGGTGATGCCATTGATTTATATGAGCGCGTGATTGAGATTGCGCCACGCAACGCTAATGCCGCCATGCAGCTCATGGAATTGTACCGTGTAAAGGGAGATGTTTATGGCTCTTTGAGGGCAATGAAGATGTTCTCCGCCAAAGACATTACCTGGTATTGGCGCAATATGAATACTAAAAATTACCAGCCCAAAGGACAAGCAGAAGGACAGAAAATGCAGCTGCTCGATTCGTACCGAAAAAGCAGTGTGACAACGTTGAGGTTGTTTGCCGGGATAGACAACCCCAGACCTGCTCTTCAAACGCTACACAATGATTTACAAGGCAAGAATCCGGCTGAAATGTGGCAAATTTGGCTGAATTGGCGCCAGAATTAAAGAAAATTGTCGGATTCGGTTAATTTCCAGCCCTTTTCATTGAAAAATTAAGAAATAGGTCTACTTTAGCACCCATGCAAAACGCAATGAATCATATTGTCAACTTCAATAACCGCAATTATATGTGGAAGGGGTTGCTATATCCATACGTGAAGGCATAGATATCGACAAGCAAAAACCCATTATAAGTTCAAAACGCCTTCACATTGTGAGGGCGTTTTTTTTTGATTTAATCGCATGAAAAACTTTATCAACACCGTTCGCAAAAGTGGTCCTTTAAGGACTAAAGACAGTTATCTCATTACTCCTTCTATGGTTGATGCGAATGGCGAATTATCCATTTGGAATTTGATGCAAATTCTAACGGAGGTCAAAGGACGTCGCATGCATCAGCTACTGATCAATCCGCAGTTTAAAGACCAGGTGAAGAACATGGATTTAAAAATATACAGCAACGTTGGTTTGGAGGAAGAACTTATCGTCGAGAGCAGTTTCGCACCCAATGGAAAGCGCACCGTTGATCTTAAAATTTACGTGAGTCGTCGCAAAAAAGGATTACCTGCGAAACGCGTATGTAAGGCAGTATATACCCTAAGCATTTGCGCTATTCAATAGATGCTTTTCGTCCCTTGACACTGGTGAAATGGTTATTCCCTGGACAAGGTTTCTATTAACAGCGGGCACGGCCCACGATGATAAAAGCCCGGCGCATAGCGCCGGGCTTTTGTGTTATAGGGTGCGCTGGATGGCCCGCTCGAGCCAAAGAAGAACTTCCGAAATATCTGCATCTTCCTCTGTGAGATGAATGGCGTGCGAGCACATACTACCCGNTTTCATAAGTTGTAGATTACCCGTAGACTCCTGTCCTTTTANGTTAATCCAAACTTCGAATCTGCCCTTCGTAGCAGGTACCAAACAACCTACCTGTTTGTTAGTACGTATGCTGTAATACTTTTTCTTNCCATTGAGTTCAAAGTCTAAGCCAGTAGCCTGTAATCCCGTAACAATCCGTTCGTGCAAGGACTTCCAATGCTCCTTNCCTTTGAAAACACTGTCTTCCACCTGGTTTTCATCCATGTGTAAGGAAGTATTCTCTTTAGTGAGATGAACCACCATATTTGCATGTCCATGGCCGATGCCAAATTCTTCTTTCAATCGCTGGACATTAGCCATGTGCCTAGGCTCGTCCCATGAGCGAACCATGTCGACCCAATAAGATATGGGTTGGCCCGTTTTTTTTTCGAGTCCTGCAATATGGCTATGAATGCCCGAGTTTAGGTCATGGCTCATAATTACATAATTATCCCTTCAAAGCNTCTAAACGCTGCGTAATGAGTGCTATTTTACCTTCAGCATCAGACATCTTTTTACGCTCAGATGCCACAACCGCATCAGGTGCATTAGCGACAAAACGTTCATTGCTCAGCTTTTTTGTTACACCAACTAAAAAGCCTTGGGTATATTTTAGTTCTTCTTCTAGTTTGACAATTTCTTCTTCAACATTTACAAATGCATCAGCAGGAATGGTATAATTCACTCCTCCCGCGACAAAACTAAATGCAGATTTCTGAACTTCGTCGACTTCAACAATGGCATCAACATTCGCCATTTTCTTAATCAATGCATCATATGCCGTAGTGTGCGGAGTACCCTTGGCTATCTCAATGGTCAAGACCTCTTTTGGAGCAATACCATTTTCATTGCGAACCGTTCTTACACCACCTACAACCTCGGCGAAATGACTGAATGACTTCAAAATGGAAGTATCTTCAACTTGTAATGAAGGCCATGGGGCAAAATTGATCGTTTCACCTTCTTTGCGGTCCGCGAGGTTTTGCCACAATTCTTCAGTGATAAACGGCATAAAAGGATGCATCACTTCTAAAAGTGTATTAAAAATAGATTTGGTCGCCTCTAGCGCTTCTGCCGAAACCTTTTCGCCGCGAGCCGGCTTCACCATTTCTAAATACCACGAACAGAAATCATCCCAAACGAGCTTGTACGTGGTCATCAAAGCTTCAGACAGACGGTACTTTGTGAAGCTGCTCTCCAATTCTACCAAAGCCTCGCCAATGCGATTGCGCATCCAATTCACTGCCAAGGCTTCCGAAGCACTCATAGTATCCGCTCCCGTCTCCCACATACCCACCAATCGGAAGGCATTCCATACTTTATTTGCGAAAAAGGAACCTTGAGAACACAAATCTTCATCGAACAGTAGGTCGTTTCCTGCCGGTGCTGTCATAAGCATTCCAACACGTACCCCGTCTGCGCCATATTGGGCTATCAAATCTAATGGATCTGGGCTGTTACCTAACTGTTTGGACATTTTACGACGCTTCTTATCGCGCACCATACCGGTAAAGTAGACGTCTTTGAATGGACGCTTCCCTTTAAATTCGTAACCTGCCATGATCATGCGGGCTACCCAGAAAAATATGATATCCTGTCCTGTGACTAATGTATTTGTTGGGTAGAAGTACGCCTCCTCTTCAGGATTGTCAGCAAACACGCTGTATGGCCAAAGCCAAGAACTGAACCAGGTATCCATAACATCTTCGTCCTGGCTCACCTGATCTGTACCCAAGGCTTGTACGGCCTCTTCACGCGTTTTGCAAACCACGACATTACCTTCCGTATCGTACCATGCTGGTATCCGATGACCCCACCACAGCTGACGGGAAACACACCAATCCTTGATGTTTTCCATCCAATACAAATAGGTTTTCTCTGTATGCGGGGGATGCAGTGTAATGTCTTTTGATTTTACGCCGTCGATAGCAGGCTTTACGAGATCTGCCATTTTAAGGAACCACTGCATAGAAAGTCTCGGCTCGATCACCGCATCCGTACGTTCACTTCGTCCTACTTTATTGCGTAAATCTTTTGTTTCGACTAATAATCCCGCCTCCTCTAATGCTTTTGCCACAGCTTTGCGCGCAACAAATCTGTCCATGCCTTCAAAAGCGCCACCGTGTGCATTCAACGCTGCATGTTGATCAAAAATATCAATCACTTCCAATCCATGCTTCTCACCCAGCATATTGTCATTCGTATCGTGCGCGGGCGTCACCTTCAGTGCACCTGTACCAAATTCTATATCGACATACTCATCAAAGATGATCGGAACAGCGCGGCCAACTAATGGTACAATTGCTTTTTTTCCCTTTAGATGCTGATAGCGCTCGTCGTCAGGATTGACACAAACGGCTGTATCTCCAAAGATGGTTTCTGGACGGGTCGTAGCTACTTGCAAAGACTCCTCAGAGCCTTCTATCTGGTACGTCATGTAGTACAGACGACTGTTCTCCTCTTTATGAATAACCTCCTCATCGGAAACCGCGGTAAGTGCCACAGGATCCCAATTCACCATGCGTAGGCCGCGATAAATCATTCCCTTTTTATGGAGGTCTATGAAGACGTCTATAACTTGTGTACTGCGCGGTTCATCTAAGGTGAAAGCGGTTCTATCCCAATCGCAAGAGGCACCTAAATGTCTGAGCTGCTTCAAGATAATGCCACCGTATTCATCGGTCCAGTCCCAAGCATGCTTTAGAAAGTCTTCCCTACTAAGGTCCGATTTTTTTATGCCTTGTTCGCGCAAACGCTTCACCACTTTTGCTTCTGTAGCGATGGATGCGTGATCCGTACCGGGTACCCAACAGGCATTGAAACCCAGCATGCGCGCGCGGCGAATAAGCACATCCTGAATGGTGTTGTTCAGCATATGCCCCATGTGCAACTTACCCGTCACATTGGGTGGAGGAATAACGATGGTATAAGGCTCCTTTTCACTGACCTCAGCGTGGAAGTACTTCTTATCCAACCAATGGTTGTACCACTTTGATTCAATATCTCCTGGAGTATATTTCCCGATTTCGCGCATGAAAAATTGACTTAAGTAAGCGACAAAAATACAAGGCTTCACGCATTCCATGAACCCTGAAGCTAAGAGTTTGTTAATTTCCTTTGAAAGTGCCTAAACTACACTTACATTTGAACAAGAAAAATTCATTTATCAGATTATGAAAAAGATATTCCTAACACTATTTGTAGCCCTTTTTGGCTTTGTTGCACAAGCGCAGGAAGAGAGCGCCAACGGTGCGAAGATTTCATTTGATCAAAAGGTCATAGAGTACGGTAAAGTTGAAAAAGGAGGAAACGGTACGCGCGTTTTCAAATTTAAAAATGAAGGCACAGAGCCGCTGGTATTGAATTCAGTTCGCGCTTCCTGTGGTTGTACCACACCAAAATGGACACGTGAGCCTATAGCACCAGGAGCAGAAGGTGAAATCACTGTGAAGTACGATACCAATCGTCTTGGGAACTTCCACAAAACAGTTACGGTTCAATCCAATGCAAGCAACAAAACTGTCGTGCTTACGATAAAGGGTCAGGTTATGAATCCTGAATCAAAGCCTTCCACCCCAACAAAGACGGGCGGTAGCGTTATTGCAAATTAAGTTTACAGGTGTACCGTGTGCACCTTCAAAGTTTAAAGAAAGCCCCGTATTTTTGCGGGGCTTTTTGCTTTTAAAAACTACACATTATGCCGACTGTATCTAGAAAAGGTGAGGCGATGCCTTCAAGTCCTATTCGCAAATTGGTTCCTTTCGCAGAAAACGCTGAGCGTGCTGGGAAGAAAGTATTTTACCTTAATATCGGTCAGCCCGACATTCACACTCCAGAGGTGGCACAACAAGCCATTAAGGATGCGGATATTCCCGTACTAGCGTACAGTCACAGTGCAGGATTCGCAAGCTTAAGGGCGGGTCTTTCAGCCTACTACCATGGCAAAAATCTTCCCGTATCGAGCGAAGAAATTATAGTAACTACCGGCGGTTCGGAAGCTTTACTTTTCACTTTCGGCTCAGCGATGGACGAAGGCGATGAAGTCATCATTCCTGAGCCATTTTATGCCAATTATAATGGATTTGCTACAGCGAGCGGTGTTAAAGTAGTACCGGTAGAGGCGAATATTGAAAATGGATTTGCCTTACCTCCTGTAAGCGCTTTTGAAGCGGCCATTACATCAAAAACAAAGGGGATTTTAATCTGTAATCCCGGGAACCCAACCGGGTACCTGTACAGTAAGGAGGAATTGGAACAACTCCGTGCTATCGTTCTCAAGCACGACCTATTTCTCATTGCAGATGAAGTCTATCGAGAATTCACCTACGATGGAGCAAAACACTACTCTGTCCTGGGTATGGATGGACTAGAGGAGCACGCCATAGTTGTGGATAGTTTTTCAAAGCGCTATAGTATGTGCGGTGCAAGAATTGGCTGTTTAGTAAGCAAAAACAAATCCTTCATGGCAACAGCGATGAAGTTTGCCCAAGCCAGACTTTCTCCTCCAACCTATGCGCAAATTGCGAGTGAGGCGGCTTTGAAGACACCCCAATCGTATTTTGATGATGTAAACGCAGAATACGTAGAACGTAGAAATGTTCTAGTTGACGGTTTAAACAGTATCGATGGAGTGTTCTGTCCAAAGCCCAAAGGTGCTTTTTATGCTGTTGCTTCTTTCCCCGTTGAAAGCGCTGAGCACTTCGCCGAATGGCTACTCAGCGAATTTGATCACCATGGAAAGACCTTAATGATGGCTCCTGCCGCTGGTTTTTATGCAAAACCTGAATTGGGCAGACAACAGGCTCGACTTGCATATGTCTTGAATGTTGAAGACCTTAAGGAGTGTATTGAAATCGTACGACACGCATTAAAGGTTTACCCTGGAACCATAAAATAATCGTCCATTGATTGTACAAATCAACAAGAGCCTAAAGAAACTCAATACCTTTGGAATAGATCAAAAAGCGGAGCGCTTGATCTGGGCCCACAGTGCTGAGGAAATCTTGAATTATGTGAGCCATCACGGTGCACCTTCCCTTGTATTGGGAGGTGGGTCAAACATGTTGTTGACCCAGGACATCTCTGGTGACGTACTGAAGGTTGATATACACGGTCGAAAAGTAGTTTTTGAGGACGATGATGAGGTACACATTAGATTTGGAGCAGGCGAAAATTGGCACGAAATCGTACTGTGGACATTAAATCAAGGGCTTGGCGGACTAGAAAATCTAAGCCTTATTCCAGGAAACTGTGGTACTGCACCAGTACAGAATATAGGTGCCTATGGCGTTGAGCTTAAGGACTGCTTCATTTCTTGCGAGGGGGTACAGATTGACGAAAAACGCTTCTTCGAATTGGACCTTGAAGGCTGTGAATTTGGTTACAGAGATAGCATTTTCAAAAATGACTGGAAGGGTAAAGCCATTATTACGCGAATTACCCTGCGTTTAACCAAACGCAATCACAAACTTCGACTGGATTATGGGGCGATAAAAGATGAATTGGCCGCGAAGGGAGTTGCCGAGCCTACTCCGAAGGCAATTAGCGATGCCGTAGTTGCCATCCGTAAACAAAAATTACCCGATCCTGCGGAAATAGGAAATAGCGGTTCATTCTTTAAAAACCCGGTGGTTACAGAGGAATTGGCCCACGCACTTAAAGAGAAACATCCAGATATACCTACCTACCCGGTGGATGGTGGTAGTAAGATTGCAGCAGGCTGGCTGATTGAAAAAGCCGGTTGGAAAGGCTTCAAGGATGGAGATGTGGGCGTACACAAGAACCAAGCATTGGTTTTGGTGAACTATGCCGATGCCACAGGGGCTGAAGTGCTCGCTCTGGCGCACTCCATCATCAACAGCGTACAAGAGAAATTCGGTATTCTACTACAAGCAGAAGTGAATTTAATATGAGTAAATCGGTCGCTTTTCACACGCTGGGTTGTAAACTGAATTTCGCAGAAACCTCCACTATAGCTAAAGACTTTGATGCGGCAGGGTTCATAACTGTACCCTATACGGATAAGGCCGATGTTTATGTCATTAACACCTGCAGCGTTACTGAAAATGCAGATAGAGAATGNCGAAATATCGTTGGTCGTGCATTAAAAGCGAACCCCGATGGATTTGTCGTAGTTGTTGGGTGTTATGCCCAATTAAAGCCTGAGCAAATCATGGAAATGCCGGGTGTCGACCTCGTCTTAGGAGCGACCGAAAAATTTAATGTAACTCAATTTTTAGGCGCCCTCGAAAAACAACAAGGTCCCGCAGAAATCCACAGCTGCGAAATATCTGAAGCCAATTCTTTTGTGAGCTCCTACAGTGCAGGTGAACGAACCAGAGCATTTTTAAAAGTACAAGACGGTTGCGACTACAAATGCACCTATTGCACTATTCCACTCGCACGCGGAATCTCACGTTCGGATACTTTGGAGAACGTAGTGAAAAATGCTCAAGAAATTGCGGCCAAAGGCATACCTGAGATTGTACTTACTGGAGTAAATGTGGGGGATTACGGTAAAGGGGAATTTGGCAATAAGCGGCATGAACATACGTTTTTAGAATTGGTTCAAGCATTAGACGAACAGGTACCCGTAGCGCGTATGCGAATCTCCTCAATTGAGCCGAACCTGCTGCGCGATGAAATCATTGCTTTTACAGGAGCGAGTAAAAAATTTGTTCCGCATTTTCACATCCCACTTCAAAGCGGCTCGGACGAAATTCTCAAAAAAATGAAGCGGCGCTACATGACCGCACTTTACAGTCAACGTGTTGCGGCCATACGTAAATTTCATCCCGATGCAGGCATAGGCGTTGACGTGATCGTGGGCTTTCCCGGAGAAACAGAGGCTCATTTTCTGGAGACCTATAACTTTATCAATAGCTTAGAAATTAGCTATTTACATGTATTCACCTACAGTGAAAGAAGCAACACCGCCGCTGCAGAAATGGATGGTGTCGTTCCAATCCCCGAGCGAAAACGCAGAAACAAAATGCTTCGCATATTGAGCGAAAAGAAAACGCGCCTATTCTACGAAAGTCAGTTAGGCACATCGCGACCTATTCTCTTTGAAGGCGAGAACCGTGGCGGTTATATGTTCGGATATACGGATAATTACGTCCGTGTAAAAACATTCTGGAATCCTGAATGGGCAAGTAAAATCAAAACTTTCTCATTATCAAGCATTAACAACGATGGAATTGTTATCTTAGATGTACCTAAGAACGCCATCAATGCCACAGATTTTCATCGAATATAAGCCCCTGGTGGGTGAAGATGCTTTCATAAAGTATTGGCAGAAATGCCGTGCCTTACACATGAAAGACGGTTTCGTTCTCAATTCAGAATTGTACAAAATCAGAGAAGGAATGTTCCTTGGTATGATTGATTTCAATCCTGACCACCGAGAAGAAGTACTCACCCTTTACACGGACCATCACAAAGTTCAAAGTGGAATGCAAACTATTTGTAAAAGCATTCATTTCAAATACGCAGCCCTTCGAAAATAAAGAATGAACCTCCCCTCCATTACCAGCGCCGTTGAAGCTATCGCAAAGGAAGCCGGCGCCTTCCTTAGAACACAGCAATCTACCTTTTCCAGGGAACGTGTCAGTTTAAAAAGTCTCAATGCTTTAGTCAGTGATGTTGACGAAAATACAGAGCGATTGATTGTCGAACGGCTTTCAGTANTACTTCCTGAAGCAGGTTTTTTAACTGAAGAGGAAACCACTACACAGGACTTAGAAAAGGAATGGGTTTGGATCATTGATCCGCTCGATGGTACCACAAATTTCGTTCACGGCCTCCCTATATATAGCGTATCAATAGCTTTAAAGCACAAAGAAGACCTGGTGGTCGGTGTCGTCTACGAAGTCGGTATGGACGAATGCTTTTCTGCCTATTCTGGCGGCGGCGCAAGATTAAATGGCCAATCCATTCAGGTAACGGAAACAAATACGCTCAAAGACAGTCTATTGGCTACTGGATTTCCGTATTACGACTTTGAGCATTTGGATGGATTTCAAAATACACTGGCTACTTTTTATACATCCACTAGAGGTTTACGTCGTATTGGAACAGCCGCAGTTGACCTTGCCTACACGGCATGTGGTAGGTTTGACGGCTACTTTGAATATGGCTTAAGTCCATGGGACGTCGCCGCCGGAATTGTTCTCGTTAGAGAAGCCGGGGGGATTATTTCCGACTTTAGTGGTGGTCCTGAGGCCATTGCATCTAAAAGCATCGTAGCAACGAACAAAAGGCTCTACCCAAGCGTTTTCAATGTAGTTCGTAAAAACATGGGAAATGCGTGAAGCTAGAGTATGGGTATTACCGGGATTAGGTGCCGATTCAAGGATTTTTCGAAATCTTGAATTCCCATGGTCTGCAACGTTCTTAGAATGGATTCTGCCGGAAGCAGAAGAGTCGTTATCGTCTTATGCGGATCGTCTAATGGCCCCCCATGATATTCAAGAACATGATTTGCTTTTCGGATACAGCTTCGGTGGAATTATTGCGCAGGATTGGGCGAGCCGCCATCAGCTCCAGCGTGTAGTTTTACTGAATTCACTGCACCACAACACACCTTTGAGGCCACTTTTTAAACGGATTGCGGCAACAGGAATATTGAATTGGGCTCCAGAAGGTAGCATTCGGAAGTTCATTTTCTTTATGGCAAGACTCAATAGCCGACCGTCTGCTCATTTCGAAGGGGTATTAGAAATGATGGAACAATTTCCATGTGACTACTACCGTTGGGTTCTTAAAGCCGTATTGCAGTGGAATCGACCCACTCCCCTTTGCCCGGTAGATAGTGTGACAAGCGACTGGGATGTCGTTTTTCCGGAATGTCAACCTTCGGAACGGTGTTGGACACTCAGTCGTGCTACACACTTGAGTTTTTTAACGCATGCAAAGGAAATTTCAGCTCTTTTGAAAGAAAAGGTTGACCCCATGCTTTCGTAAGCTTATCCTGCTATTTTTGGGGTATGCAAATCATTGAGACACCATTGGCAGGGTTACTGCTTATCGAACCGCGCGTCTTCGGGGACGAACGCGGCTATTTCTTCGAAAGTTACAATCGTGATGTATTTGCCGCTCAAGGCATTACAGGAGAATTCGTTCAAGACAACGAGAGTCTATCCGACCGCGGTGTTGTGCGAGGGCTTCATTTCCAAGCGCCGCCTAAGGCACAAGGCAAATTGGTTCGTGTACAACGCGGAACGGTTTGGGACGTTGCTGTGGATATTCGCAAGGGATCACCTACTTATGGGGAGCATTATGCTGTTGAACTGAGTGGTGAGAACAAACGCATGCTTTGGATTCCTCCTGGCTTCGCCCATGGATTTGCTACGCTTGAAGACGGGACTGTATTTTTATACAAATGCACAGACACCTACAGCCCAGAGCATGAAGGAAGTGTTCTGTGGAATGATGAGTCCCTCGCTATTGACTGGAAGGTAGAAGCACCCATTTTAAGTACAAAAGACCAGATAGGACCAAAATTTAATGCATTCCACTCGCCATTTACCTATGAGAAATAAATCGATTGTATTTGGGGTTTTGCTTATTGCGCTTGCCTTTGTTGGCCTGCGAAGCGCACAATCCAACGAAGCGCCGCATCCAGTAGAAGTTCGTCCCAGCACAGTAAAACCTTTTGCTCTTCCAAAGCAATTGGATTTTGCAGGTGAAGCTTTGCCGCTCAGTGTGGCAGATGTCAGAGAAAAATTGGACCGTGAAATTTTGGTGAACAGCTATTGGCAGAGCAATAATTTGTTAATGCTGAAACGCAGTTCAAAATACTTCCCCATCATTGAGCCCATACTTACTAAAAATGGGGTTCCGGATGATTTCAAATATTTAGCCTTGATAGAAAGTGGACTCCAGAATGTGGTCAGTCCCGCTGGTGCTGCGGGCTATTGGCAAATTATGAAGAGTACGGGTCGTGAAAATGGCCTTGAAATCAATACAGAGGTGGATGAACGGTACCACATTGAAAAGTCCACACAAGTTGCATGTGATTATTTGAATGAGGCTTATGGACGCTTTGGGAATTGGACCTTAGCTGCAGCCTCCTACAATATGGGGATGGCGGGGACAGCGCGAAGACTTGAAGAACAAGGCGTTGGCAGCTATTATGACCTTTTGTTGAATTCAGAGACGGCGCGATACGTTTACCGCATTGCTGCAGTTAAACACATACACGAAAACCTTGCAGATTTCGGCTATGTCTATCATCAAGATCAGGGCTACTCTTTTCCTGAGATGGATACCATTTTTGTCAATGTAGAAGTTGCGAACTGGATCAGTTGGGCAAAAACACAAGGAATTACTTACAAAACCTTGAGAACCTACAATCCATGGATTCAAAGCCAGCAATTGTCGAATTCCACAAACAAAGCATACCAAATTTGGGTTCCTTCTAAATGAGCGAGAACATAGAAGTCTTTGGCGCGAGAGCGCATAACCTGCGCAACGTAGATGTTGCCATTCCCAGAAATAAATTGGTCGTTATTACCGGTCTCAGTGGATCGGGAAAAAGCTCATTGGCATTTAATACCATTTATGCGGAAGGGCAGCGTCGCTATATGGAGACTTTTAGCGCCTATGCCCGTCAATTTTTGGGGAATATGGAGCGTCCCGAGGTGGATAAGATTGATGGGCTTTCGCCTGTGATTTCAATAGAGCAAAAAACGACCTCACGCAATCCACGGTCCACGGTAGGTACGGTAACAGAATTGAGTGATTTCCTGCGCTTGTTATTTGCCCGTGCATCGACCGCTTATAGCTACAATACAGGGGAGCAAATGATTTCCTATTCCGATGCACAGATTGTGGAATTGATCGCAGAGCGGTATGTCGGTCGTAAAATCGCCGTTTTGGCGCCGGTTGTGCGGGCGCGGAAAGGCCATTATCGGGAATTGTTCGAGCAAATTACAAGGATGGGCTTTATTAGGGCCCGCGTGGATGGCAAAGTAGTTGAGGTGAGTAGTGGATACCGATTGGATCGATACAAGACGCACGATATTGAGATTGTCGTAGATCGTATTATAGTGGCGGCGACTGCAGAGGCTCGGATTGCGCAAAGTGTTGAAACTGCCATGAGTCATGGTAGCGGGACTATTGCGGTGTTGGATTTAGAGCGCGATGAATTGGCTTATTTTTCCAGACACCTGATGTGTCCGACAAGCGGAATTGCCTACCAAGAGCCTGAACCGAACACGTTTTCGTTTAACAGCCCTAAGGGTGCCTGCCCGATGTGTGATGGATTGGGTACAACGAAACAGGTGAATCAGCAGAAGTTATTTCCTGACCCGAAAAAGACCATTAGAAAAGGAGGTATTGCTCCGGTTGGAGAATACAAGAAGAATTGGATGTTTAACCAGCTTGAAATCATTGGATTAAAGCACGGCTTTACAATGGATACTGCTGTAGAAGATATTCCTGAAGCCGCGATGGATATTATTCTCAACGGGAGTCATGAAGTGATGACCATTGAGCACAAAGCCATTGGCGTTACGAAAGAATATAAATTGAACTTTGAAGGCATCATAAACTTCATCGAAGCGCAAGGAAAAGAAGCGAAAAGCAGAAGCATTCAGCGCTGGGCGGACGAATACATGGAAAACGTAGCATGTAGCAAATGTGATGGTGCGCGTTTGAAGAAGGAAAGTCTTCATTTTAAAGTGGCAGGTCAAAGCATTTCGGATGTAAGTACACAGAGTTTAATACACTTTGGACAATGGATTGATTCTTTACAGGACCTTTTAGGACCAAAGGAATGGTTGATCGCTGAAGAGATTGTAAAAGAGCTGCGGGCGCGAAGTGCATTTTTACTGAATGTAGGACTGGGTTATTTGAACTTAAATCGCAGCGCGCGGAGTTTGAGTGGCGGTGAAGCACAAAGAATTCGATTGGCTACGCAGATTGGCTCCCAGTTAGTGAATGTCTTGTACATTTTAGACGAACCCTCTATAGGATTGCACCAACGTGATAATGCGCGACTAATAGATTCTCTGCAACAATTAAGAGATATAGGCAACAGCGTTTTAGTGGTAGAGCACGACAAAGACATGATCGAAACGGCGGATCATATTCTCGACATTGGGCCGCGTGCAGGAGTACATGGCGGGGCGATTGTAGCGCAAGGAAATTTAGCCGACATCCTTGCAAGTGACAGTATTACAGCGCAATACTTGAATGGTCAACGCGGGATCGGAGTTCCAGATGTACGTCGTAAACCTAAGGACTGGATTGGTCTTTTCGGTGCAACAGGAAATAATCTACAAGACGTAGATTTAAGAATACCCTTGGGCGTTTTAACCTGTGTGACCGGGGTTAGTGGTAGCGGTAAATCCACATTAATTAACGGTACCCTCTACCCTATCTTGAATCAGATGATATTCCGAGCGGTGGGTAAACCACAACCGTACAGGACTATCGAGGGGTTTGAGAAAATTGATAAGATTATCGATATCGATCAAAGTCCCATAGGACGTACGCCGCGGTCAAATCCTGCCACCTACACGGGCGTTTGGTCAGAAATTCGTCAGCTCTTCGCAGGTTTGCCCGAGAGTAAAGTTCGCGGTTATAAACCAGGGCGATTCTCTTTTAATGTAAAAGGAGGACGATGTGAAACTTGTGAAGGTGGGGGTTTACGCGTAATTGAAATGAATTTCTTACCTGATGTTTATGTGCATTGTGAAACTTGTCAAGGTAAACGTTTCAATCGCGAAACCTTGGAAGTCCGCTATAAAGGAAAAAGCATTTCGGATGTTTTGGACTTAAGTATTGAGGACGCGCTTCCGTTCTTTGAACATGTCCCTAAAATCAATCAGAAACTGCAAACATTGCAAGATGTAGGCTTGGGGTATATTCGGCTGGGGCAACCTTCGACAACATTGAGTGGCGGAGAAGCACAGCGCGTGAAATTGGCCACAGAATTGAGCAAAAAAGATACGGGCAACACCATGTACATACTCGACGAACCCACAACGGGATTGCATTTTGAGGATGTGAAGGTGCTGATGGAGGTTATACAACGATTGGTGGAGCATGGGAATACCGTGCTAATCATTGAACACAATATGGATGTCATCAAGCAAGCAGATTATATTGTCGATTTGGGTCCTGAAGGTGGATCCGGCGGTGGTAGGATTGTTGCGGAAGGAACTCCGGAGGAAGTGATTCAGATTAAAGCGAGTATAACGGGCCAATTTTTAGCCGACGAATTAAAATAATTCATGCGCGCTTTTGCGTATCTTATAGGTAAGAAACTACTTTACCTATGAAGATTCATTCAAGAAAAACCTGGACCGAAATAAAATCAGAAGACAGCTGGGCCTTATTTAAGATAATGGCAGAATTTGTGCAAGGCTATGAAAGTCTAAGCAGAATTGGCCCGTGCATAAGCATTTTTGGCTCAGCTCGAGATTCCACGGAACAACGTTATTTAGATGCTGCCACAGAAATTGCCAGACAACTGACCAGTAAAGGCTTCGGCATTATTACTGGCGGTGGACCTGGTATAATGGAAGCTGCGAATAAAGGTGCTCAGTTAGGCAAAGGCCCCAGCGTTGGTCTCAACATTGATCTACCTTTTGAACAAAACAGCAACCCTTATATTGACCACGATAAGAATTTAGATTTCGACTATTTCTTCGCTAGAAAAGTAATGTTCGTGAAGTACAGCCAAGCCTTTGTGGTCATGCCAGGTGGATTTGGAACGCTTGATGAGCTCTTTGAAGCAATCACCTTAGTTCAGACAAAAAAAATTGATCAATTCCCAATAATTCTCTTCGGGAGCGATTTCTGGGATGGTCTGAAGCAGTGGATAGAAAATACGCTCAAAGCAACTGGTAAAATCAGTCCTAACGACACAGACCTCCTACACATCGCAAATAGCGAAGATGAAGTGGTTTCAATCATTGAAGACTTTTACAAAACCAAAGGATTTACAACGAATTTTTAAAGCGACATTGCCTTATGGTAGAAGCATCACGGGGAATGTTTTCGCCTGTGCACCCCATTGTATTCGAAGATAGTACGTTCCGTGTGGGTAATTGTTTTTTAACGTTAACACATCATTCAAAAGACGACCATCCTCGAGCATTCTTCCCTGACTATCCACAAGTTGATACATCGCGTCGTCAACGCCACTCAATTGGAATGTTCCATGGTTCGGGTTAGGCTGCAGTACAATCGCAGAATGGGCAACATCAGGTGTACCGACGTTGTTCACGTTTAATAAAGCAACTTTGAGCGTATCAAATGCACCAGGTTGCCATTGGTACGAGGAGTGATGTGGAACAAACCCAGCTAACTTTAGATTGATCGAATCCAATACATCTAAATGAGTACCCAGATTTGCTAGTCCATCGATACTACTTTGCACGGTATCTGCTGCTCGATCGAAGGATATATCAACATTACTTAATGGTGCTTTTGTTATACTATCATAAACCACAACGTGCAGTCGTGATGCTTCGACATATATCGGGTCAAGCACTGACAACCCTTCCTCAATATCTGAACAAACAATAAGACCCGACTCGAAATAAGGATAGGCGCCCCAATTGCCATAAAAACCGTTGCCTGAAAAGGAAGGTGAGGTATCATAGTAGCCTACCTCTACTAGTAATTCCGGGTATTTTGCATCTACAATCTGAACACCTGCTGTATAATAAGAGGTCACCACCCATTGGCCATATACGTGGGCATTGTGGGGAATTACGCTCGTCCCTAATGAGGTTTGAATCCGATCTAATTCCGTGATGTTCGCAAGATCACTCACATCGTAGGCCGTTAAAAATGCATTACCAATCTCATCCGTGGTAAACAACACGGTATTATCATCACTGATCCAAGTATTGTGGGTGAATGCGTTGGGCGTTCCGTGGGTAGCTAGAGTTACTGTGCTGTCTTTTACTGCAGCATCGACAACAATGAATTTACCTTGATAAACCGCGGAACCCCAAATGGTATCACCACGGACCATTCCATCGTGAAAGTAATAATCGTCATACATACCTACGTAAGTAGGATTCCAAGGATCTGTCGCTACGTCGAAAATAAGCGCTCCACCATTACCTACATTCGCACCAAACAAATAGGCATAACCGTTTTCATCGATGTATAGATTGTGGGCTGTTTGTAAGGTATCCATGCTGCCAGCAGGCGCCTGAATAACAGGATTCATTGTTTTATAGGTTGGATTCACATTATCAACGCTGTCCAAATCTATTATGAGAAGGCCATGGTCGGGAATAGTATTCCATGCAAACGTATTATCGTGGGTAACATATGCGTAGTGATCCCAAGTTTTCAAATCGCGCCATATACTGTATGGCCCTTGAATGAACTGCTTTTTTGCCGGGTTAACAGGGTCTGTAACCTCCACAATACTCACACCTGCCGTGGTTCCAGCCAATGCAAACTCTCGTCCTGTGGCAGAGGTATACCCCCATATATCGTTCATATCATTCAAATAAGTCGTTTGACCCTTGAGTGAAATATTGAGGCTGTTTTGTGCTGTGACGCCAAAAGAAGCGACAAAAAGTAAGGTTAGTAGCGTGGGGCGCATATTAAAAATCTAAAGTGATTTGAGGAGCTTTATCGTCCGCATCATAAGAACTCTTTTTTTCCTGCTTTGGTTCAGGCGCGACGGGCTTTTGAGGNTCAACGGATTCAACAGGACCTGCCGGCTTCACCTCTGTAACCTCAACGGGAGTATCAACCACTGCAATAGCATCAGGAGCTGCGCTATTCTCTGCTTCAGAAGTAGCATCTTCCTCAGCATCATTCTCTAATGGTGTATTAACCTCGGGTTCAGGCAACGACTCAAGCGGTTCAATTTTATTTAAGGTATCCGTAGTCAATTGGTTCCCTTTTGCTTTAATTCCTTTCACCGCAATGAATTCAGCCAAATCTACTTCTTCTGGCTCTCGAGCATCTCCCTTCGTTTTACGGTAGACCATTTGAATTCTTGGCAAGGCATCATTTGAAAGGAAATTTAATTCACTCTTAGGATGCGCAGTAATGATATTTTCTTCTTTATCTCCGCCTTCCCAGTGGAATCGCTTCACAAAGTAGCGCGCTCTCTCACCGTCAAAATAAACGGCACTCAACGGTTTATCCTCTTCCAACTTTTCAAGATAGATCATATCTGGATCGAAGTGAAGAGACAACTCAGGGACTACCACTCGTAGTGTTCCGTTTTTTGTCGCGATCAATAAGCGATCCTCACCTTTGAAACTTCCGACCAATCTACCGCGCTCGTCACTGTTTAAACGCTGTACTGCAGGATCGAACCAAATTTTTCTAGCTTCCAAGGTACTCTCGCCTCTTTCCCTAAGTTCGATGCGCTTCACAGGGAATTTAGTTACAATATTTCCTTTAGACCCTCTTCCCTTTACAGCAATCTCTGCGAAATCAAGATCTATTTTAAGTTTTTTAAGTTTTGCTAGTTGGCGCAGCAATACCAATACTTTCTCCGCTTCACCGTTCGGGTTTGAAGTAAAATAAGTAATGTGGGATCCTTTACTTCCTGTAGTTACATCATATTCTCTGTCTCGCGTAATACTCTGTACTGCAAAACGTTTCACATAACTCACTTTCGATACGCCGTCGAGGTAGATGGCATTATAAACGGTTCGGTCATCGCCTTTTTTCCAAACGGCCACGTGAATGATGTCTTTACCAAAAAACGCTTTATCCTTGACCTTGCTGACACTGTATTTACCGTCTGCGCGAAACACAATAACATCATCAATATCGGAACAATCACAAACATATTCGTCCCGTTTCATGCCGTAACCTACAAAACCTTCTTCGCGGTTAACAAAGAGTTTTTGATTACGGATTACTACTTTGGCGGCTTCAACGCTATCGAATGTCGCAATCTCTGTTTTTCGTTCGCGACCTTTTCCAAATTTCTCTTTCAACTCCTTAAAGTAGTTGATGGCGTAATCCACTAAATGTGCTAAATCGTGTTGAACGGCTGAAATTTTACCTTCGAGATCGAGAATTTTATCGTTGGCCTTATCGCTATCAAATTTGGAAATGCGCTTGATTTTAATTTCTGTTAAACGCACGATATCCTCCTCAGTAACTTCACGCATGAGGTGACCGATGTGCGGTTCTAATCCTTTGGCAATAAACTCAATAACCTGCTCCCAGGTTTCCGCTTCTTCGATGTCGCGATAAATTTTTTCTTCAATGAAAATACGTTCCAACGAAGCAAAATGCCATTGCTCTCTCAGTTCAGACAATCGAATTTCAAGCTCCGCCTTTAAAACGTCTTTTGTCGCCGCTGTACTTCTTTTCAAGACATCCTTCACGCCAATAAACAACGGGGTATCCTCATGAATAGAACACGCCAATGGTGCAATACTCACCTCACAATTTGTAAAAGCGTACAACGCATCAATAGTCTTATCAGGGCTAATACCCGCCGGAAGATGAATAAGGATTTCTACATGTTCTGCAGTGTTGTCCTCTATTTTCTTGACTTTTATTTTACCCTTATCGTTAGCCTTTAAGATGCTATCTATTAAGCTTTGCGTATTCGTGGTAAATGGAATCTCTGTAATGACCAGGGTATTCTTGTCCAATTGCGAAATCTTCGCTCTAACCCGCACGCGAGCGCCACGCTCACCATTGTTATAATTTGAAAAATCCGCTGTTCCGCCGGTTGGGAAGTCTGGATAAAGCTTAAAAGGCTTGCCTTCCAATTCTTTAATGGAGGCATCAATCAATTCAAGGAAATTATGCGGCAAAATCTTGGTGCTCAAACCAACCGCAATACCCTCAACGCCCATTGCCAACAGCATGGGGAATTTCATGGGCAAGTGCAGTGGCTCGTTCGCACGACCGTCGTAGCTAAGCTGCCACTCCGTGACTTTAGGACTGTAGCCCACGTGTAAGGCAAATTTTGTCAAACGGGCTTCGATGTAACGAGGTGCAGCGGCACTATCACCAGTGAGAATATTCCCCCAGTTTCCTTGACAATCAATGAGCAAGTCTTTTTGGCCCATCTGAACGAGGGCGTCACCGATAGAGGCGTCACCGTGCGGATGAAAGCGCATGGTCTGCCCGATAATGTTTGCTACTTTGTGAAAGCGCCCATCATCCATTTCTTTCATGGCATGCAACAAACGACGTTGTACCGGCTTTAAACCGTCGTTTAAGGCAGGTACGGCACGTTCAAGGATTACATAAGAAGCGTAATCCAAGAAATAATCTTGATACATCCCTGAAACGCGCGTTATGCGGTTCCCTTCTTCCTCAATGCTCTCAGAACCGGTCAATTCCGGGTCCAATTCTTCGTTAATAGGTTGATTTTCTTCGCTCATCAGTTAAAGAGTTCCTCTTCCAAATTTTTCTCCACGCGTAAGTTTTCGATAATAAACTCTTGACGCTTCGGTGTATTTTTTCCCATGTAGAATTCCAATAAGTCGCCTGAGGTATGATCTCTTCCAATCATTACAGGTTCTAGTCGAATATCCTTTCCAATAAAATGCTTGAATTCGTCCGGCGAAATTTCACCCAACCCCTTAAACCTAGTGATTTCTGGTCGAGGACCCAATTGGTCAATAGCGGAGTTTTTTTCTTCCGGTGTGTAACAGTACCTGGTTTCCTTTTTGTTTCGAACCCTGAACAAGGGGGTTTGTAAAATATACAAATGTCCCTCGCGAACCAATTCCGGGAAAAATTGCAAGAAGAACGTAATCAACAATAACCGGATGTGCATTCCATCAACATCCGCATCCGTTGCAATCACCACATTATTGTAACGCAACTCATCCAAACCATCTTCGATGTTTAAAGCTGCCTGTAATAAGTTAAATTCTTCATTCTCGTAGACTACCTTTTTGGTTAGACCGTATGAATTTAGCGGTTTTCCTTTTAGTGAGAATACAGCCTGTGTATTCACATCACGGCTTTTAGTGATTGAACCTGAAGCACTATCTCCCTCCGTAATAAACAAAGTGGTTTCAAGTCGACGATCGCCCTTTGCACCGGGCTTATTATCACTCAAATGTGCGCGGCAATCGCGAAGTTTTTTATTGTGAAGGTTTGCTTTTTTCGCACGTTCACGGGCCAATTTCCGAATGCCCTGTAAATCCTTNCGCTCGCGTTCCGCGCGTTGGATCTTCTTTAACAGAATATCTGCAACTGCCGGATTTCGGTGTAAATAATTATCGAGATGTTCTTTCAAGAAATTTCCAACGAAGGTTCGAACGTGCACTTCACCCGGTGCCATTTCTAGTGAACCTAATTTCGTTTTCGTTTGAGATTCAAAAACCGGCTCAACTACTTTTAGAGAAACTGCTCCGATCACACATGCACGAATGTCGGCCGCATCAAAGTTTTTACCGTAAAAATCTCGCATTACAGTAACCAGTCCTTCTCTAAACGCATTTTGATGTGTTCCTCCTTGGGTTGTGTGTTGACCATTGACAAAACTGTAGTACTGCTCACCTTGCATCCGTTCTGCATGCGTTATGGCCACTTCTATGTCATCTGCCTTTAGGTGTATGATATCATGCAGGACGTTCCCATCGAGGTTATCTTGAAGCAGGTCTTTTAAACCGTTCTCTGAATAAAACTTCTCTCCATTTAGATATAAGGTAAGTCCAGGATTGAGGTAGGCATAGTTCCATAACATCTTCTCCACATACTCCAACATGTATTTGTAGTTAATGAAGATATCTATATCCGGGCGGAAGGTGATTTTTGTTCCTTTACGCTGCGAAGACTCCTCAATGGCATCGTCTTCAACCAGCTTGCCGAAGGAAAATTTTGCGCGTTTCGTTTTACCGTCGCGGTACGCCTGAACGATGAATTCAGAAGACAGCGCATTTACGGCTTTGGCACCAACGCCGTTGAGACCTACGGATTTTTTAAACGCCTTACTATCGTACTTCGCCCCTGTATTGATCTTTGAAACTACATCAACAACTTTCCCTAAAGGAATACCGCGGCCGTAGTCCCTAACCATGACCTGACCGTCGGCGATTTTCACCTCAACAGTTTTACCCGCTCCCATGACATATTCGTCAATAGAGTTGTCTAGGACTTCTTTGAGTAGAATGTATATTCCATCGTCAGGGCTCTTTCCATCGCCCAACTTTCCGATGTACATACCAGGACGTAACCTGATGTGCTCGTCCCACTCAAGTGACCGTATGTTGTCTTCAGTATATTGTGCTTCTTGTGCCATAAATAAATTGGAATACAGAGGATTCTAATTTAAGAATGCACACGACTTTACCGCACGTTTAATGCGTTAAAGTATACACAGGTTTTACACATTAAAACGGAAGTGCATTACGTCGCCATCTTGAACGATGTATTCTTTTCCTTCAACACGCATCTTCCCTGCCTCCTTTACTGCATTTTCACTGCCCAAAGTATCGTAATCTACGAATGAAATAACCTCAGCACGGATGAAGCCTTTCTCAAAATCGCTATGTATAACGCCCGCAGCCTGGGGTGCTGTGAAGTTTTTCTTAATGGTCCAAGCCCGAACTTCCTTCACGCCCGCTGTGAAGTACGTCTGCAGGTTTAACAGTTCGTAAGCGGCACGAATCACACGGTTTACGCCGGCATCTTCAAGACCCAATTCTTCAAGAAACAATTGTTTCTCCTCATAGGTTTCTAATTCAGCAATGTCCGATTCTGTACTTACCGCGATATGAATGCAACCCGCACCTTCAGCCGCCGCCATTTCAACAACACGATCAACATATGCATTTCCGGATTTAGCAGCGCTTTCATCCACATTACATAAGTACAACACTGGCTTATCCGTAAGCAACTGCATTTCTTTGATCAATTCTTGTTCGCGCTCGGAACGTTCAAAACCGCGCACATTTCTGCCTTCTAATACAAAAGCGATCAGTCGTTCTAAGGTAGTAACGTTGAGTTTCGCCTCTTTTTCGCCGCTTTTGGCCATTTTTTTGGCTTTATCCAGGCGTTTTTCGATGGTATCGAGGTCTTTGAGTTGTAATTCGGTATCGATAGTTTCCTTATCTCGGATAGGATCTACACTGCCATCGACATGCGTGACATTCTCATTTTCAAAGCAACGGAGCACGTGTATGATCGCGTTGGTTTCACGGATATTACCTAAGAATTGGTTGCCTAAACCTTCTCCTTTCGATGCGCCACGAACCAATCCTGCGATATCTACAATTTCAACATTCGCCGGTTGCACACGCACTGGATTCACTAATTCAGATAAGCGCTCTAAACGATAATCGGGCACAGTTACCTGACCAACATTTGGCTCAATGGTACAGAACGGGTAATTAGCTGCCTGCGCTTTCGCGCTAGACAGACAGTTGAATAACGTACTCTTTCCAACATTCGGCAAGCCGACGATTCCACACTTCATACTAGTTGCTTTAGGGCGGCAAAGATAAACGGATTCTTTGTTAGCAACGTGTGTATATGTGAATTGGATTTAAAAGGGAATTGGGCCTTCTTTTGACGTAATTTTACGGTGTATTGAATATAACATTTCACCCATGTCACAACAAGACCTACAAGCCGTCGTATCCCAAGTCCGCAGAGATATTGTACGTATGGTACACGCTGTAAATTCAGGACACCCAGGCGGTTCCTTAGGATGTGTAGAATTTTTGACTACACTCTATTTTGATCACATGAAACACGAACCTAAGGGGTTCAAAATGGACGGTATAGGAGAAGATCTTTTCTTCTTATCTAACGGCCACATTTCACCTGTGATGTATTCTATCCTGGCACGTGCCGGCTACTTCGATGTAAGCGAAATGGCAACGTTTAGAAAATTGAATACTCGTTTACAGGGACACCCCACGACGCATGAGGGATTGGAAGGTATTCGCATCGCTTCCGGATCGCTAGGTCAAGGAATGAGTGTTGCCATTGGGGCTGCTGAGGCAAAAAAATTAAATGGCGATGACCGCTTGGTCTACACCCTACACGGGGACGGAGAATTACAAGAAGGACAAGTGTGGGAAGCGGCAATGTATGCTGCTGCCAAAAATATAGATAACCTCATTTCTACTGTTGATGTCAACGCCAAACAGATTGACGGATCAACGGATGAAGTTTTAGCAATGGGCTCTATTCAAGCTAAATTTGAAGCCTTCGGATGGCACGTAATTTCTGTGGCAAAAGGAAACGACCTGGCTTCGGTTAAAACAGCACTCACTGAAGCGACCAACGCAGCTGGAAAAGGCCAACCTGTTTGTATACTCCTGCACACAGAAATGGGCAACGGTGTTGACTTTATGATGGGCACACACAAATGGCATGGTGTTGCACCGAACGACGATCAATTAGCTGACGCGCTCAGCCAAAACCCTGAAACGCTAGGAGATTACTAGTCCACCTTGAAGCAACTCGTCGCCATAGTATTTTTCTTTTTCTGTCTTGCCCTTCAGGCACAGTCACAGGTTGAAGAAGAACGTCCTCCGCTAACGCGAATTTTATTCGTTTTCGATGGAAGTCAGAGCATGTACGGGCGTTGGGAAAGTGGAGCTAAAATTGATGTGGCGCAACGCTTGATGGGACAAATGCTCGATAGCTTGCAGGGAATTCAAGAGGAAGGAAATTTTCAATTGGCCCTCCGGGTCTACGGTCATCAAAAACCAGTCCCACCTCAAGATTGTTCTGATACGCGTTTAGAGGTTCCGTTCAGTAACGGCAACATCTATAAAATTAAGCGTGTGCTAAAGGCCATTAAACCTAAGGGTACTACTCCAATCGCTGGCTCGCTTTTGAAAGCATCGGATGATTTTCCGCCTTGTGAGGATTGTAGAAACATCGTCATTTTAATTACAGATGGTGTGGAAGCATGTGATGGCGATCCATGTGTAGTGAGTAAACGTCTTCAACAAAAGGGTATCATTCTTAAGCCATTTGTTATTGGAATTGGCTTAGATGAGGATTTTAAAGACAGTTTTGAATGTGTTGGAACGTATTTCGACGCAGCAGATGAAAATACCTTTAAGAACGTTTTAGGCGTCGTCATTTCCCAAGCTTTAGACAATACAACAGCTCAAATCAATCTTTTAGATAGCCGAGGTAAGCCGACAGAGACAAACGTTCCAATCTTACTATACGATCACACTTCGCAAAAAGTAAGAAAGAGCTTCGTCCATACCTTAAATTATAAGGGCCAACCGGATACAATGGTTTTAGATCCCTTAGTGATTTATGATATGGTAGTTCATACGGTTCCCCCAGTGCGTGTGGATAGCATCGTTATTCATCCCGGTACGCACACCCACATTGGTGCGTCTACCCCACAAGGTCAGTTAGAGCTTCGATCAAACTCCAGACAAAGCACAACTATTTCTTGCATTATCAAACCACAGGGTAAAAATGAAATTCTTCATGTGCAGGACTTTGGCACCACTCAACGGTACCTCAGCGGTACGTATGACTTGGAAATTTTAACCCTACCTCGGATTTTTCAAAGTGGCGTAGTTGTTAATCCTAGTACTACAACAACGATAGCTGTACCCCCACCAGGTATGGTCACTTTACAAGCGGGTACAAGCGGATATGGATCTATTTTTGTGCAAAGAGAAGACGGTTTTGAATGGGTGACAGATCTCAGTGAAAGCGGCGAGCGACAGGTATTCCAACTCCAACCTGGCCAATATATGGTCGTATTTAGAAGCAAATTTGCTCAAGAAACGGGCTACAGTAAAACCAAAGAATTTAGAGTGAGCCCTGGCTCATCAACCATTGTGAAAATCAATTAATAATGAAGAAGTACACAAATTCAGGCAATAAAGACACGCGTTCAGGATTTGGCGCAGGCCTCCAAGAATTGGGTCAAAAAAACAAGAACGTCGTTGCATTATGTGCCGATCTTACCGGTTCACTCAAAATGAATGCATTTGCAGATGAAAATCCGGACCGATTCTTTCAAGTCGGTATTGCTGAAGCAAACATGATGGGTATTGCTGCCGGTCTTACGATAGGCGGAAAAATACCATTTACAGGAACTTTTGCAAACTTCTCTACGGGTCGTGTGTACGATCAGATTCGCCAGAGCATCGCTTATAGCGGTAAAAATGTGAAGATATGTGCTTCTCACGCAGGTTTGACGCTAGGTGAAGACGGTGCAACACATCAGATTCTTGAAGATATCGGTCTGATGAAGATGTTGCCGCACATGGTCGTGATCAACCCTTGTGATTACAACCAAACTAAAGCTGCTACCATTGCAATCGCCGATTATGACGGTCCTGTATACTTGAGATTCGGAAGACCGAGCGTTGCCAACTTTACTACTGCTGATGCCAAATTTGAAATTGGTAAAGCGGATGTATTAACAGACGGTACAGACGTTACCATTATTGCCACTGGACACCTTGTATGGGAGGCTTTGCAAGCTGCTGAAGCACTCGAAGCCGCAGGCGTTAGCGCAGAAGTCATAGGTATGGCGACGATCAAGCCGCTGGACGAGAAGGCTATACTAGCATCTGCCTATAAAACAGGATGTGTGGTTACGGCTGAAGAGCACAACCGCTTTGGTGGTTTGGGCGAGAGTGTTGCTCAGACTTTAGTGACTAACCACCCCGTTCCTCAAGAATTTGTAGCTGTTAATGACAGCTTCGGTGAGAGCGGTACTCCTGCACAATTGATGGAGAAGTACGGACTGAACGCTGAGGCAATAGTTGCCGCAGCGCAGAAGGTTATCTCTAGAAAGTAATTCTTCCGCTTAAACCTTTACTATCTTCCTCCTATCTAAACAGTAATGGAGGAAACTAAAGACATCAAAAGCCTCCTATTGCAGCAGCAGTGGGAGGCTTCTTTTTACCAAATGGTGGAGCAGTATAGCGAACGCTTACTCTATTGTGCCCATGGTGTTCTTAAAAACGAAGCGCTTGCTCAAGATGCCTTACAAGAGGCCTTCATTAATATATGGAAAAATCTACATCACTTCAAGGGCAATAGCCACCCTTTTACCTGGTGCTACACGATTGTTCGCAGGAGTGCTTTGAACGAGCTACGGAAGGAAAAGAAGTTTCTAACTGCAGCAATCGAGGATGTACAGGAAAGTCAATCACTGGAGCATTTGAAGTGGGATGGAGATGAAATACAACTGCGCGTTCAACAACTGATTGAAACCCTTCCCGAAAAACAACAGTTAGTTTTTGAATTGCGATATAATCAAGATTTGAGCTTTAAGGATATTGCCGAACTCACGGGCACTTCTATTGGTGCACTTAAGGCAAATTACCACCATGCTAAAAATAAGATGGAAGAAAAATTAATCGGCCTTTTAAACCTTCCATAATTACGACTACTCTAACAAAAAGATGGATAAACAACGAACATATAAAGCAAGTGATGCTCAGTTAAACGAGCTCAAAGCAAAGCTTCACCGCATTCCAGAGCAGCATCTCGTGGACCGGACCGCGAGCCCTGTTGTTGAAACGAAGTCGCGCTACATACATATTGTTCACTGGTCCATGACCGCCGCAGCTGCAATTGCTTTAGCCGTATTCTTTTGGCCGAATACTTCAGGTATTACTAGTGCAGTAACCGAAGATTTAATGGCTGAGATGTACAACCTAGGCTATGTGCAGGTTGAGGATATCTACTCCTTTGTGGAGCCCGATTCGCTTGACTTCGCTGATATCGAGCTTGATGCAAATGTGTATTACGATTATTATAACTCAGATTACGAATACTTAGAATTATGAAAAAGACATTAATTTTTGGCCTATTGCTTTCTACAGCAGCGATCATGGCACAACCTCAGATGGGCGATCGTGCAGAGCTTGAAAAAAAGAAAGAAAAAATTGAGGCGATCAAAGTAGCCTACATCACCGCGGAATTAGAACTGACTGTAGCTGAAAGCCAAGCTTTTTGGCCAGTATATAACGAGCTTCAATCTAAAGAACATGAGTTGCGCGAAAAGCAACGGTCAAATTTCTTAAGCTTGAAAAAGGATGAAGAAATAAGTGAAAAGGAATTAGAGACGATGATTTATAAGATGTCAGATATTCATATTGCCATCGAAGAACTTCGTAAGTCTTACCTCGATGATTTTATTGACGTATTAGGAGCAAAGAAAACGCTTCAACTCATGAAGGCCGAAAAAGAATTTGGTCGTAGAATGATGGAACGTATGAAAGGTAACGATCGTCCAACAGATAAAGACAGACGCCTTGGACCTGGCGGCGGACGCCCAATGCGATAAGAAAAACCTATAAACCACCCTTCGGGGTGGTTTTTTTATGCTCCAATGAGATTCGACATTGAAAAATGGTGTACGGTAAATACCGTACACCCCTTGCGCGATTGCCAGAAATCCGGTTTCCGCGCTAACACACACAAGTTCTACGTTTTCCGTATATTATTAGACCAGATTAATTAACAAAGAGCATATGACTGTTAATCAGAGGGTCGCTGGTTCGAGCCCAGCAGGAGGAGCACTGAAAATGAAGCACTTACGTCAATCGATGTAGGTGCTTTTTTCATTATTTGCATACAATTTGCATACAAAATCGGTCCAAAACGTTCAAAAGCAACCCTAAATAGCGGTGAATACCTCCCGTTTGAGCGGCTTCTATTTTACGGTTATTTGGGTAGTATTGTCAGCTAGTAACTTTGTTGGAAACGTACTATTCGAGTTACGTATGTCTTTAGAGAACGGGAATGTTATATCCCTCTGGCGGTTATGCAAGGTGGGTTCGAAGTTTTTCGAACCAAAAAAGGCGCTATAGGTGCTTTTCGTTATTTATCGTCCCTTTTCGTACCATTATGTCTCAGTACAGGAATGAGGTTTTGAATTGCGTGTAGTTTGCGGTTACTTGGACGCTAAATTTCAATTTATGCTCATTACTTATCAAATGGAATCTCTGGAGGAATTGTTGGAGTCGATTACCTCCACACTCCAAAGCCAGTATTCTTCACGCTTTATACGATTGNCCAACCCTATGGCCTTGAATGCCACTCCCGAGGTGTTGGAATTGAATATCTATGCCATATGCTCTTTGTGGTTGAGCGATGCGCTGTCCGAAAACGCGTTGGATGGAGGCCCCGTTGGGGACACGGAGGTAGCGGCCACCTTTTTGGGGTTTGCGAAGCTCTTTTTAGAGGGGCCCGATTCGTTGCTGGTGCA
>P_2C_Liq_3_UnCtyDRAFT_100012_pt1 | contig 46396 bp, 58 predicted proteins | sample Pon2CUnioCityCA_3_FD_9720 | JGI IMG/M metagenome (IMG submission 9720)
GAAATAGACATGTCTGTGAAGATGCGGACTACCTGCACCTGGACAGAAAGACCCTATGAAGCTTTACTGTATCTTGGAATTGGGTTTGGGCCTTGCTTGCGCAGGATAGGTGGGAGGCTTTGAAGATGTTCTTGCGGGGACATTGGAGCCAATGGTGAGATACCACTCTAGCATGGCTAAAATTCTAACTTTGAACCGTTATCCGGTCGAAGAACAGTTTCAGGTGGGCAGTTTGACTGGGGCGGTCGCCTCCTAAAAGGTAACGGAGGCGTGCAAAGGTTCCCTCAGGCTGGTCGGACATCAGTCGTAGAGTGTAAAGGCATAAGGGAGCTTGACTGCGAGACCTACAAGTCGAGCAGAGACGAAAGTCGGCCTTAGTGATCCGACGGTTCCGAGTGGAAGGGCCGTCGCTCAACGGATAAAAGTTACTCTAGGGATAACAGGCTGATCTCCCCCAAGAGTTCACATCGACGGGGAGGTTTGGCACCTCGATGTCGGCTCATCGCATCCTGGGGCGGTAGTACGTCCCAAGGGTTGGGCTGTTCGCCCATGAAAGCGGTACGCGAGCTGGGTTCAGAACGTCGTGAGACAGTTCGGTCCATATCCGGTGTAGGCGTTAGAATATTGAGAGGAGCTTTCTTTAGTACGAGAGGACCGAGAAAGACATACCTCTGGTGTACCAGTTATCATGCCAATGGTAAACGCTGGGTAGCTATGTATGGAGAGGATAACCGCTGAAAGCATCTAAGTGGGAAGCCCACCTCAAGATAAGTATTCTCATCACGTAAGTGAGTAAGGTCACGGGAAGACTACCCGTTTGATAGGCATCAAGTGTAAATATAGTAATATATGAGCTGAGATGTGCTAACAGACCGAGGACTTGAATTTTTAAATAGTTACTAATATTTTTAGTAACTATTTTTGCTTTGGTGTTTTTAGTGTACTAAGCGGAACCACACTGATCCATCTCGAACTCAGTTGTGAAACGTTATAAATCGACGACAATACTTGAAGGGGGACCTTCTGGGAAGATAGTTCAATGCCAAAGTTTTAAAATAATAAACACCCGTTAAATATGTGCTTTTTTCTCTGAGCGCCTATTTTAATTTTATATTGAAAAAGACAATTATCAGTTATTCGATTAAAAAAAGACTAAGACTCATAATTTTTTCACCCACATAGAATAGAGTATTCGTACTATTAGTAATATTAACACCATCTTTAACTAATTTTATAGCTCGACCTCCTGATAATATAATTAATAAGTTAGCTAATCGCGAATTACGTAGAAGTGATAAACCAATTGTAAGACCAATTAAAATGAAACTCGCAGTTTTTGAAACCATAACTTTTTTTTATAGGAATAATTGTTCCGTCGCCATTCAGTACAGGATGTTCAATGGTAGATTAAATATAGATTCATTAGTAGCAAATACATCAGCTAAAGACTGATCCTGGCCTCTAGACTTCCTTAAAAGATCCACATCTCCCTGTTGAGTTAATTTTGTAACGGCTGATATTAAACTTACCAGTACAACCACGACTATCTTCAATCCATAAAATTTTCTGTTTACGATATCTTTATTAAAAAATATTCAAAAAGTTGTTTTTGAAAAAGTCTTAGATTATAATTTTCATAAATAAAAATTTGTTTTTATTTATGAAAATTATGTCTTATGAGATCCAACCATAGCTATGAAGCCCTTTCCCTAAAAAATTGACTCCTAAATAACAAATCCAAATTACAAAAAATCCTAATCCACCGAGAATCGCTGTTCGATTTCCTTCCCATCCTTTTGTAATTCGAGCGTGTAGATAAGTAGCGAAGACTAACCAAGTTATTAAAGCCCACGTTTCTTTTGGATCCCAACTCCAATAAGAACCCCACGCTTCATTCGCCCACACTCCACCGGAAATAATACCAATTGTTAAAAATGGAAAACCTAACCCAATAATCCGATAACTCCAGTTATCTAAACTTTGTAATAATTTTAGTTTACCAAGTTCAGAAACTGTCGTTGTTGCTGAAATCATTTTTGTTTCATAATATTCTAACATAACATTATATAAAGGTCGGGATGAATTTTTAACTAATTGTAAATCAATTTCTTTATTCTTTGAAATAACTAAAAATAAAATAGATAATAATGATCCCATGATTAATGTTCCATAACTTAATAACATCATACTTACATGGAGCATTAACCAATTTGATTGTAGGGCGGGAACTAACGGGCTAGATTTTTGCATTTCTGGTGAAAGAGTCAAATTTGCAAATCCATTAATCAATAAAGTAATTGGAACTAAAATTGCTCCGATTAATCGACTATTCGTTTTTGTTTCTATGTATAAATAAATTGTTAATAGTGTCCAAGTTAAAAATAATAATGATTCATATAAATTACTCAATGGAAAATACCCTGCAATAATCCATCGTGAGGAAAGAATAAAAAATAATAGAACGTTTGCAAAAATAGTATTAACTTGCCCAAATTTTGATAAAAAAGATTTCTCAGTACCGAAAGATAAATTAATCCAATAACTTATCATCGCAACCAATAAAATAGCAAAGACGATATTTGATAAAAAATTTTGAAGTTCATTCCAATCCATGATGTTCTAATCAGTTTTATATATAATTTATGTAATATTATATTATATATATTGTTTTTTTAATAAAAATTAATTTTATTGGAAAGATTTTATTAAAATTGGATCTACCAATTTTAACTATTTAAAAAAGTCAATATTTTGTCATTTGTTTAAAATAATTTACATTGTGCATAAAGTCGATCGAGTTGAGGTCAATTTTAAAGATTTATCGTATATCACAAAGAATTATAAATTAATAATAGTAAACAAATTTTCTAATTTAATACTAGAAATGCCTAATAATTTTGAGAGATTCGAAATATATAATCGATGAAATTGTGTTGCAAAATGTATCAAAAAACATTATTTGTAATTAAAATACCCTACTATTAAATTTGTAAATTTGATGAGAAATTTATATATGTTTTAACAGGGATCTACTCAATTATTTATCGACATATATGAAATTTAGAGATACAGTATACACAAACACATACTTTTGAATATATATAGATTTCTTGAAATTTTTATCACTCTATAAATGATACCGTTAATTAAAAAATTGAATGTAATATTAAGTAAATATTCTGCTCTTTATACCAATTTTCCTGAAACCTTAATAAGAAAGAATGAAAATAGACAATTAATGAGAAATCAGTTTATTAAAATTTTTGAAATTAGCACTTAGTTATTAAATAAAATAACAACCAAATTCATTTTAGTAGCATTTTTAAGAAAGGATATAACCTGCATTAAATTTTTCTAAAAAATTACTTAATTATTAAATGGAATCCGAATTCACAAATTGAACTTTTCACATATAATATAAGTTATAATAATATATTCTAAAAATATTATTCCATAAATCTACATATTTATACACAAAAAGGATTATTAGTTATGGATACTCGTTTAATTGTAGTAGCTGCACCGTTATTAATTGCAGCATCATGGGCATTATATAATATTGGTCGTTTAGCTATTCAACAACTTCAACGTTTATCACGTTAAATCGTAAGATATAAGTTACAAAACAATAAAAAATTTATTTTTGATAAACAACTGTACTTTAACATAATAAATATTAAAATTATAAAAAACTATGTCACATACTGTTAAAATTTATGATACCTGTATTGGATGTACTCAATGTGTGCGTGCATGTCCTACAGATGTTTTAGAAATGGTTCCATGGGATGGTTGTAAATCAGGCCAAATTGCTTCATCACCACGTGTCGAAGACTGTGTTGGCTGTAAACGCTGTGAAACGGCTTGTCCAACTGATTTTTTAAGTGTACGTGTATATTTAGGTGCCGAAACGACACGGAGTTTAGGTTTGGCATATTAAAAAGTAATATTCTCATATTTTGAGAAAAATCTCAAAATATGAGAATGGAAAAAACCTATATTAATCAATTTTTTTATAAAAGAAAATTGCTCAATAAAATTTATTTGACTTTTTAATTAATTTACTATACTATTCCTGAAAGTATATTTAGATAAATTAGAATTAATGGCTGTACCGAAAAAACGAACGTCAAAAGCTAAGAAAAATGCTCGAAAAGCAAATTGGAAGAGAAAAGGTTACAAGGCAGCTCAAAAATCTTTATCTTTAGCTAAGTCAATGCTACGTGGTAAAACAACAAGTTTTGTTTATAGCGTATATGTTGATGAAAACGAATAAACCTTTAAAAAAATTTAAAGATTTATTCGGCCTATAATATTAATTTTAAAGTTTTACGGGTGTGGCGGAATTGGTAGACGCGCTAGTTTTAGACTCTAGTAACTTTAGTTGTGAGAGTTCAAGTCTCTCCACCCGTAATTATTTTGATATATTTGTTTGTTTTATTTTTAAATTAAATTATTTGTAAAAAACTTATGCTCCCTTTTACTTTACACCAACTTCGAATTTTGAAAGCGATTGCAACTGAAAAAAATTTTACTAAAGCTGCAGCAATATTATATTTGTCACAACCTTCTCTTAGTAAACAAATTAAAACATTAGAGAAGAATCTTGATACTGTATTAATTAATCGTGAACGGAATAAAATTTCTTTAACTGAAAGTGGTGAAGTTCTTTTACAATATTCTAATCGTATTTTGGCTTTATGCGAAGAGAGTTGTAGAGCGATTGTAGATTTAAAAAATGGTGATCGGGGAAACTTAAGAGTAGGGGCAAGTCAGACTATTGGGACATATCTAATGCCTCGTATTTTAGCTTTGTTCGCGCAAAACTATCCACAGCTTGATTTAAATGTTCAAGTAAACTCGACACGAATAATTGCAAAAAAAATTATTAATCGAGAGATTGATATTGCTGTAGTGGGAGGTGAAATTTCTGATGATCTTAAAAATCATTTAACTATTGAACCATTTGTTTATGATGAACTACGTTTAATTATTTCAAAATCACATCCATTTGCTCGGAAAACAAAAATTCAGAAAGAAGATCTTTATTGTTTAGATTTTATAACATTAAACTCTAACTCAACAATAAAAAAGTTTATTGATAAAACGTTGATTCAGAATCAAATTGATACTAAACAACTAAAAACAATTTTACAATTAAACTCAATTGAAGGAATTAAAACTGCTGTTAATCTAGGCTTAGGAGCTACATTTTTATCATCGTCAGCGATTGAAAAAGAAATTAAACTCAAAACATTAAAAGTTATTAAAATTGAAAATATTGAAATTAAACGAAAATTATCAATAATTAGCAACCCAGAATGTTATAAATCAAAAGCTTTTGAATTTTTTTATAAAGAGTTATATCGATTAAAAACCCGAATAGAAAATTAAAATAAATTTCTTGAAACGTTGACGAAGTTAAAAATAATTCAGTATGCTAAATTTAAATATATTTAAATTATCTTAAATCATGAAATATGCAATTATTGAAATAAGTGGTCGACAGTTTTGGGTTGAAACCGGAAAATATTATGACTTTAATCGAATACCAACTGAATTAGGAAAACAAATTACATTAAATCGTGTTTTATTAGTGAATAATGAAGGGGACGTTTTAATTGGAAAACCTTATCTCGAAAGCATCAAAATTAAAGCAAAAATTTTAGAGCATTTACGGGGTAAAAAAACAATTGTTTATAAAATGCGTCCAAAAAAGAAAACTCGAAAAAAATCTGGACATCGACAAGAGTTAACACGAGTTTTTATTGAAGATATTGTTATTAATTAATATTATTATTTATTAGGAGTTAAATATGGCCCATAAGAAAGGAGCAGGAAGTACAAAAAATGGACGCGACTCAAACGCAAACCGATTAGGTGTTAAAAAATTCGGTGGAGAAACAGTTCGTGCTGGAAATATTTTGATTCGTCAACGTGGAATGAAATTTAAACCAGGAGTTAATGTTGGGTGTGGTAAAGATTTTACTCTATTTGCCTTAACAGATGGGACTATTAAGTTTGATTATAAAAATGGAAATCAAAAACGTATTAATGTGATTGTATAGAAACAATTCAACAAATTTTCAATGCAAAAAAATCTATTAAAAACTAATTCTTTTACAAACAATTACCAACGATTAATTAATGAAATTAATAGTTTTGAAAATGAGTTCAAAACGTTAAGTTCAAATGAATTACGGGCAAGAAATATTAAATTACAAAAACAATACAAAAAAACTAGTAATTTAGATTCTTTAGTTATTGAATCATTTGCATTAACTAGAGAAGCAAGTTTACGAACATTAGGGTTACGGCATTTTGACGTTCAATTAATTGGTGGGCTTGTTTTAAATGACCAAAAAATTGCTGAAATGAAAACAGGTGAAGGAAAAACTTTAGTCGCTACTTTACCTGCTTGTTTAAATGCTTTAACAGATAAAGGTGTTCATATTATTACAGTTAACGATTATTTGGCAAATCGAGATCAGATTACAATGAGTCAAATTTATCAATTTTTAGGTTTTAGTACTGGGTTAATTCAAGATAGTATGACAACACGTGAGCGTAAAAAAAATTATAAATGTGATATTACGTATGTGACAAATTATGAAGTCACTTTTGATTTTCTACGTGATAATATGGCATTAAATTTGAATGATGTAGTCTTACGACCGTTTAATTACTGTATTATTGATGAAGTTGATTCAATTTTGATTGATGAAGCTCAAACGCCATTAATTATTTCTAATAGCATTAAAACGCCTACTGATAAATATATTATTGCTTCTGAAATAACAGATTATCTTGATCTTAATGTTCATTATAAAGTAGATGAAAAAAATAAAAATATTGTTTTAACGGACCTAGGCAGTAAACAGATTGAAAAAATCTTGCGAATTCCGGATCTATATAATCCACAGGATCCTTGGATTCCCTATATTATTAATGCTTTAAAAGCAAATGCTTTATTTTTTAATAATATTCATTATATTGTTCAAAATAAGCGAATTGTTATTGTCGATGAGTTTACAGGACGTATTATGGCTGATAGACGCTGGAGCGATGGCCTACATCAAGCTATTGAAGCTAAAGAAAAAGTACCAATTCGTAAAAATACAGAAACTGTCGCGGCAATAACTTATCAGAATTTCTTTTTATTGTATCCAAAATTATCAGGTATGACTGGGACTGGAAAAACAGCAGAAATTGAATTTGAAAAAATTTATAATTTAGCTGTTGAAGAAATTCCTACGGCAAAACCAACTATAAGAAAAGATTTAGCGGATCTAATTTATAAGGATCAATTTTCAAAATGGAATGCTATTGCTGAAACATGTAATAAAATTGCACTTACTGGTCAACCAATTTTAATTGGAACTACAACTGTAGAAAAATCAGAAATGTTAGCACAATTACTTAATGAGTATAAATTATCATATCAGCTTTTAAATGCAAAACCTGAAAATGTTAGACGCGAATCAGAAATTGTCGCTCAAGCAGGTCAGAGACATTCTATAACAATTGCAACAAATATGGCAGGTCGAGGTACCGATATAATTTTAGGTGGAAATATAACTTTTCAAACTCAAAAAGAATTATATGATATTTTAACATTAGTAAGAAATTATGCGTTATTAAAAAAGGTAAACTTATTTAAATCTACATTAAAAGCTCAACTTTACTATAAATCGCAAAAATTCTTAAGTGTCTTATTTTCATTATTAAATGATAATGATTTTTTAAAATTATCAGATATTGATATTTTACGTCTTTTAAGAGAAGATCCTGATGCAGTTTTCCCGACAACATCTTACCAATCTTTGATTAAAGTTTTAATAGAAAGACTAGATTCGTTTTATAAAAAACACCAAAAGCAAGAAAATCAAATTGTGAAAAATTTAGGTGGGCTTTATATTATTGGGACAGAAAAAAATGATTCAAGACGTGTTGATAATCAATTACGTGGAAGATGTGGACGACAAGGAGATCCAGGCATCTCAAGATTTTTCTTAAGTTTAGATGATAATTTATTAAGATTATTTGGTGGACCCAAAATTCAGACGTTCTTACAAACACAAATGGTAGATAATACTCCACTTGAATCAACTCTTTTAACTCAAAGCTTAGATTCTGCACAACAACGAGTTGAAGAAAGGGCTTATCAACAACGAAAAAATTTGTTTGATTATGATGATATTTTAAATAAACAACGAAATATTGTTTACTTTGAAAGACAAACCATTTTAAAAAGTATTTCACCAAAAAAAAATATTATGGCCTATGGTGAGCAAATTATTACAGATATTTTACAAGAATTAGAGAGTAAAAAAGTCTCAAATTCGCAACTTTTTCAATTATTTGAAAATTTTCTTGGTGAGATCCCATCTATAAAATATCTTCAAAATTTCGAACGATTAACTGAACAGTTTAATTCATCAGAATTAAAAATCTATTTATTTAATGAATTTTGGCTAAGTTATCAATCAAAAATTAATGAATTATCCGTTTATGGAGATGGAATTTGCGAAAACTTAGAGCGAAGCATTATTTTAATTAATATTGATCGAGTTTGGCGTGAACATTTGCAAAAAATGACATTATTGCGAGAAGCTGTTGGTTGGAGAGGATACGGACAACGAAATCCATTATATGAATATAAGCAAGATGCCTTTTATATGTTCGAAACTCGGAAAGAATTTTTACGCCATTTAGTAATTTATGATTTATTAAGATCATCTATTTTATAAAATTATTTTTAACCTAACTATTTTATGTCAAAACATACATTATCAAATAAAAGTCGTTATTCAATTTTAAAATTATCGGGATTTCGAGCTCGAATGTCGACACCCCAAGGTCGCAAAACACTTAAGAATCGTCGGAAAAAAGGTCGCAAAAGATTAGCCCTTCGCCACTAAATTTGTTTTTTATTATTAGAGTACTTAAATGCTAGGACTCTAATAATAAATAATTTTTTATTTAAAACTATTATAATAATAAATCAGAATCATACTTTTTGGTCTATATATATATTATGAAATTTACTAATGAATTAGCACTTTTTTTAAAAGCCCGCTATCCAATAATTTATATTAATACAATTGAAGAAGAGAGAGTTGAATATTTAATACGCAAAAATATTAAAACTAATCTTAATCGGAGTATTTATAGTTGGGATTTTGTTGACGGTTATAGTAATAATCCAAATAATCAAGGTTTTGCTAAACGAAACCCACTTCAAGCATTAGAATTAATTGAACGATTAAATGCAGAAACACCAGCTTTATTTTTATTAAAGGATTTTAATAGGTTTTTAACGGACCTTTCGATTTCACGAAAACTTCGAAATATAAGCCGTATCTTAAAACTTCAACCTAAAACCATTATTATAATTGGTTCTGATTTAAAAATTCCAACAGAATTACAGGACTTAATAACAATTTTACAATTTCAACTCCCGTCAAAAGAAGAAATCAATCATGAGTTGATGAGATTGATCAATTCTCTAAATATCGAAATTGACCCTGAATTGTCTGAAACGTTAATCCAGACTTGCCAGGGTTTGTCATTAGAGCGAATTCGGAGAGTCCTATCAAAAATTATTGCAATTTATAAAACTATTGATAACAATAGTATTAAAATTTTATTAAGTGAGAAAAAACAAATTATAAGTCAAACAGAAATTTTAGAATATTGTTCTGTTAATGAAAAAATTACAAATTTAGGTGGGTTAACTAATTTAAAAAATTGGTTAAATAAACGAAAAACAGCTTTTAGTATTCAAGCTTCTAATTATGGTTTACCGATGCCCAGAGGATTATTATTGATTGGAATTCAAGGAACAGGAAAATCTCTCACAGCAAAAGCTATTGCCAATGATTGGCAACTACCTTTATTAAAATTAGATATTGGAAAATTATTTGCAGGCCTGGTTGGTGAGTCTGAGTCTAGACTTCGTCAAACTATCAAAGTTGCCGAAACAATTTCTCCCTGTATTTTATGGATTGATGAAATTGATAAGGCTTTCGCAAATACAGAAAGTAAAGGTGATAGTGGAACGAGTAATCGGGTTTTAGCAACTTTTATTAGTTGGTTATCAGAAAAAACAAAGCCTGTGTTTGTTATTTCGACTGCTAATAACATTGATCTATTACCACTAGAAATTATTCGAAAAGGGCGATTCGACGAAATTTTTTTCTTAGATTTACCGAGAAAAGACGAGCGTGAAGAAATCTTTAAAATTCATTTACAAGAGATACGACCAAATAGTTGGAAAACTTTTGATTACTCAAAATTAGGACAATTATCTGAATCTTTTTCTGGTGCTGAAATCCGACAAAGTATTATTGAAGGAATGTATCATGCGTTTTACGAAAAACGAGAATTTACAACAGAAGATATTTGTCTAGCACTTAGAGAACTAATTCCATTAGTAAATTTAGATAGTAAACAAATGCTAAACCTTCAAAAGTGGGCCTCATCAGGTCAGATTAGATTAGCTTCATCTAAGAATATATATATTTAGTTAAACTTCCTAATGAAACAAAAATTTTTCCGATTACTAGCCGATTTGAGATTTGCAATTTTTATTTTATTATTAATTAGTTTTTGTAGTATTATTGGAACTATTATTGAACAAGATCAACCGATTGAAATATATAAAAACAACTATCCACTAATGAAGCCATTATTTGGATTTTTATCTTGGGACAAAATTCTTTTATTTGGACTCGATCATGTTTATAAAACATGGTGGTTTTTATTCTTAATTTTCTCATTTGGCTGTAGTTTAACTATTTGTAGTTTTTTACAGCAGTTGCCTTCCATAAAAATTGCTCGACGTTGTCAGTTTTTTCGTACTTCAAATCCATTTTATAAGTTAAAACTTTCAACTATTTTGAATAACACTTGTTCTACTAGAATCTTAGCAAAGATCAAAAAAAATCAATATTCAATTTTTCAACAACGAAATATGATTTATGGGTATAAAGGCTTAATTGGACGAATTGCTCCCCTCATTGTTCATTTTAGTATGATCTTAATTCTTTTAGGTACAATTGTGGGTGCATTGTTAGGTTTTAAAGCTCAAGAAATTGTACCAAAAACCGAGAGTTTTCATATTCAAAATATTTTAAATACAGGTCCTTCTGCAATAATTCCAGAAACCTCTGGCCGAATTAATGATTTTTGGATTAATTATAGTAAGACAAAGACTATTTCACAATTTTATTCAGATCTCTCTATTTTAAATGAACAGGGTAATGAGATACAACGTAAAACTATTTCTGTAAATTCCCCATTAATATTCAAAGGGGTTTATTATTACCAAACAGATTGGAATTTATTAGGTTTACGATTGCAAATTAAACCTAATCAAGTTGTTGAATATCCATTAACAAATATTTTCGGAAATCAAGAAAAAATTTGGTTGACTTGGATTGGAAATCAAGAAAATCTGAAAGAAGGTCTTATTATTATTATTTCTAATTTAGAAGGATATTGTTCAATTTATAATAATTTAGGGCAATTTTTGGGAAATTTAGAAGTAAATGAAAATGAAACTTTTTCACAACCAATTACATTTTTAGAAACAATTAGCTCAACTGGATTGCAAATTAAGAGAGATCCAGGAATTTCATTGATTTATTCAGGATTCTTATTTTTAATGGTTAGTAGCTTAACTAGTTATATTACTTATTCACAAATTTGGATGATTTCTCAAAATGGACAAATTTTTATTGGAGGAAATACAAATCGAGCTCTGTTTGATTTTGAATTAGAATTTTTAAAATTTATAAAATAAATATATATACTAGTGATAAAACTATTACTTTTGTTTTATAATATATATTAACAAGTTAAATACTTGGGAAGAATTATAATATAAAAATTTATTTATGACAGCAACTTTAGAAAGACGTGAAAGCGTTTCATTATGGGAACGTTTTTCTGCTTGGATTACTAGTACAGAAAACCGTTTATACATCGGTTGGTTTGGTTGTTTAATGTTCCCTACATTATTAACAGCTACTTCTTGTTACATCATTGCATTCATCGCAGCTCCTCCAGTTGATATTGATGGTATCCGTGAGCCAGTAGCTGGTTCTTTATTATACGGTAACAACATCATTTCTGGTGCAGTTATTCCTAGTTCTAACGCTATCGGTATGCACTTCTACCCAATTTGGGAAGCAGCTTCTATCGATGAATGGTTATACAACGGTGGTCCTTACCAATTAATCGTATTACACTTCTTAACTGGTGTAGCATCTTACATGGGTCGTGAATGGGAATTATCATACCGTTTAGGTATGCGTCCTTGGATCTTCGTAGCATTCTCTGCTCCAGTAGCTGCAGCTTCTGCAGTATTCTTAGTATACCCAATCGGTCAAGGTTCATTCTCTGATGGTATGCCTTTAGGTATTTCTGGTACATTCAACTTCATGTTAGTGTTCCAAGCAGAACATAACATTTTAATGCACCCATTCCACATGGCTGGTGTTGCTGGTGTATTCGGTGGTTCATTATTCTCTGCTATGCACGGTTCATTAGTAACTTCTTCTTTAATTCGTGAAACAACTGAAAACGAATCTACTAACGCTGGTTACAAATTCGGTCAAGAAGAAGAAACTTACAACATCGTTGCAGCACACGGTTACTTTGGTCGTTTAATCTTCCAATACGCTTCATTCAACAACTCTCGTGCTTTACACTTCTTCTTAGCTTTATGGCCAGTTTTAGGTATCTGGTTAACAGCTATGGGTATTAGTACAATGGCGTTTAACTTAAACGGTTTCAACTTCAACCAATCTGTTGTTGATTCTCAAGGTCGTGTTATCAACACATGGGCTGATATTATCAACCGTGCTGATTTAGGTATGGAAGTAATGCACGAACGTAATGCTCATAACTTCCCATTAGATTTAGCTTCAGGTGAAGTATTACCAGTTGCTTTAACAGCTCCAGCTGTTAATGGTTAATTTGCTAATTTCTAGAAATTTCTAAACTTATTAAAAGTTTAGAAATTTTCTTACTTTTAATATAATTTTGTGCCTTTAACTTTTTCTCTTAAGTGTTAAATTTTTTTAATTCGATTTCAAATGAAATATCATTTCTACTTAATACATAATGTATTATTTCTTCGCTAAAATAAAATGTTCTATAAAATTCAGTCATGGTTTGAACAAATTCAAATCTATGTGTTAACTTACCCCATGTTAAATCTGAACCAGATGCCACATGACCTGTAATATTTAAAGGAATTTCAGTGTTAAGGGGGATACTATTAATTTATTTATGATATATTTACCTAACCAAATTGGACTTAAAGCTAGTAAAAAGTGAAGTCAATATTACTAACTCTAGTGTAGTAGACTATTGTGCTACACCACCAATAAGATTAGCATTTAATTGTGCTGGAGTAGTAGCAATGATTGGCGCCTCAATAGCGGCTCCTAACCCTGTTATTATTGGTTCTGTGGTTCATTTCCTGACTGAAATTTATGAAAATTGCTAAAAGATAATTCAAAATCATTGCAATTTACTATGTATTTTCTAGCTCTTAAAATTGGTTTGATTGGACCTATTATGATATATAGATTCGAGCCACCTCAGCTAAACCCACCACGTGTAGTCGAGACTTAAATTTTACCTTGCTATACCGCTTCAGATGCCTATTATGCTCGTCCTCCACGGGTGTATAGGGGTGAAACTAAAATGGGTATACTTGCTCAGTATTCTCGTTCTGAAGATCTCAAACAAACAGCAGATTTATTAGTAAGTATACGGTACGGATTAAAACTGCAGCAGTCTTATCGGTTCCGACCGCTACCAAATCAAATGCAGATGCCAAGCCTTGAATCCGTAAATAACTTTCTTTTTGGCAAGCTAAAAACAGATAAGTTTTCTTCTCAACGATTTAATACTAAATTAGCAGGTCGAAGAAGACGGCGACCGGAATCGTTTATTGATCTGAAGGCAGAATATAAAAAGTTTTTGTTAACCAAAAATCTAAATGTAATTTGTGACCAGAAACGGTTTGAGGAATTATGTGTTGAAAAGAAAAATGGTAGGGCTAACGGTGATTCCATAGACAAAGCGTTAAGTATCTTAGAAGCTGAAGAACAAGGGTTTGTAAATAATATGATTCAACCTAAACCAAGTGAAGTTGATGCAGATTTCAAAATAGAAGGCCCTGGTCCTTATAATGTAGCTGATGTCAAAATTTCGATAAATTGGGGGAAAGGTAATGCTAATTTAAAAGTTGCAGCAGAAAGAATGGGTAGAAAGATAGTAAAGCAAAGATTACGTATGTAGAGTCTTGGAAAAATTCCTTTACATGTTGTAGATCTAAGAAAATTAACTCCTAACGAAAGGGTAGAGTACAAAGAAAATGTAATAAATGCAAATTAAATTAATGAACCTTATCGAAAAATATCAAAACGTTAAACCTTTAGAAATTTAAAATCAACAGCTCTTAAATGTTCTGTAGCTATTTTTGATCAAGTAACTATCTCTAATTTTAGATTTGAGGAAACTGAATTTCTGGGTGGTCATTTTTATGATTGTCTTTTTAAGAATTGTAAGTTTCATAATAGCTTATTACGGAAATGTACTTTTCAAAATTGTGAAATAGTAGATTGTGAGATTTCAAAAGTAGAATTTGATGATCATACTTTTAATAATTGTCGGTTTAATAATACAAATCTTGAATGGAGCGATCTTGAAAATTGTAAATTGTTAGGTACAGAATTACATAGTATTAATTTCAATGCAACGATAATAAGTCATTTAAAGATAAAAAATGATTAACACAAATTTTTAGACATTTGATCAAAACCCATACCATTTATACACCAATCTATAACTAATCATTATTATATTGAGAACGTGGGAGTTTTTTTAGTTAAAATAATTTTTTATAACTAAATCTAACATTACTTTACGAGTCGGAACCTTTTCACTTTCAGATTCAAGTAAGATTTCCCATAAAATTTCTAAATAAGTAATGTAACTTATTTTCCTTGTGATACATAAGAGTTGTAAGTAACGCAATAAAAGCGTTATAAAACCAGGGTATTTAGCTAAAGCACTAGTTATAAAGAGAAAATAACCATTTTTTTTTTGGATTTCGTTCCGAAAGTTTATCATAATGTGTTATAATACCTAACCACTCATCCATAGCTCCTCTAAAGTCACCGTCATAAAGTATAAGCTGCATATCAGTCATATAAAGCTATCATTCACATAGCAACTATAATAGACCCAATGGCAGATGATAAAGTAATCTCCTCTGCTACCTGAAGAGTACTAAAAACGAAGCAATATACAAATTGATAATAGCCGACCTCACTCTATCGGGTCGATCAATGGGCAATTTTTCAATTCCCATACCAAATGTTCTCTCATTTGATGCCAAATACCGAAGGAATGTTGATTTCCCCTAGCCATCTACCATATCTTGCACCCAAACAACTTTTCTATTTCGAAAATGATTTCGATACTCACAGGTAATTAATTCTAATAACTGTTTCTGCTAATTCTTCAAATCCAATTTCATTTTTTCTTTTTCCGACAAATAGTCAGATAAGCCTGGGTACCACGGACCTCTGATATGGGTTTCAAGTTTTTCACAATAGCTCGAACTATCAAAAGCAATCTCAACTTGAAGAGTTAAATTTTCTGTTGAAAATATCTCCGAAAATATTTGTAATAAAGCTCTTTTACTTTTTGGGCTTAATAATTTAAACCGACCCTGATAATGTTTACGACCATTACTTAAAATCAGAAATAAGATTGGTGCTTCCATCACCAATTTATGATCTACCATTAGTCGATATTCGGGTAGCTGAATTTATTGAAATACTAGAAGAAAAAAATAAAATAAATGAAAAGATAATTAAGTCTCGAAAATAATTTTGTTTAATAAAAGTTTCAAAATGTCTTTGATGATTTAGTTTATATATTCATCAACAACAACAATTGGTCATGCAAATGAACAATGTCCTGAACCTGGTGCTACACCTGCTAAATATGTGCGTACGGCTGGATTACAAAGTGGAGATTTCGTTATTGGATTAATATGCGTTATAGTTTTAATTGGGATAGCTGTAATCAATAACCGAGAATAAGATTAGATAAAATACGATGTATTTTTAAACCGTTAATATAAAAAGTTTTAGCATTGTTTGTATCTATAATTAATTTTTTTTTAGCTTATTCCTATATAATAAAAACTCAATTTTTATTATATAGGAATAAAAATTGAGTTTTTATTTCAAAAAATTAATCATTCCATCGTTCTAAAACCAACGTATTAGATCCGTCAGAATTTTGCTGATATTTTACAGGTTGAAAGCCAATTTTTTGACTTTCCCCAATAATAACTTCACCAGCATATTGCTGTGCAATCTGATCCATAAATGTTTCAATCGGACAAGTTTGTTGCCAGAAACTAATATCAGCTACTAACTCATACTCATAATCATTCCATGAGAATTCAAGGTCATATCCATTTGGCTGAGCAATAATTAAACTTGAATTTAAAGTTTGAGATGAATCATCTTTTTTATAATTAATATTTAACCGATTTAAAGCTTTTTCTAAATAAAAAAGATTTTGGAAACGCGTTTTAATATGTGTGAAATGTGACATAATTTTATAATATTAAATAAAGTTACTTATCATTATATTAATTTTTGAAACTAAAAGTTATATATATATAATTAATTAAATTTTATATAATATCGGCTTTTTTTAATAAACATAATACCGTTTCTGTAGGTTTAACGCCACGCTTTAACCACTTGGCAATTTTATCATGGTCAAATTTATAATTTTTTGAGATTGGATCATAATAACCAACTTCTTCAACCGGTCGCCCATCACGTCTACAAGTATTCTCCATAATAACTAATCGATATGAAGGTGAACGTTTTCTTCCAATTCGTTTTAATCGTAATTTTAACATAAATTTAATATATAATTTAATTAAGTTTTTATCTCGTGAAATTATTAACGACGAGAATAATATTCAATAACAAGTAATTCATCTAGTGGTAATAAGATAGCACTGCGATCACAATAATCTAAAACAGTTGCTTTTAATTGATCTGCATCAAATTTGAGATTCGACGGAATCTCATTATGTTGATTATTTTTAAAATTATTACTAACTAAATTTTTTGAAGTAGCTTTATCTCGAACACTAATGACATCATTTACTCTACATTGAAAACTTGGAATATTAAGAACTTTTCCATTAATCGTAATGTGACCATGATTAACTAATTGACGCGCCTGTTGTATTGTTTTTGCAAAACCCAACGTGAAACAAAGCGTATCTAATCTCATTTCTAACAATTGAAGTAAAATTAAACCAGTAACTCCTTGACGACGACGCGCTTCTTTTACATATCGAAACAATTGGTTTTCAGTTAATCCATAATTATATTTTAATTTTTGTTTCTCTTCAAGTCGAATGGCATATTCACTTAATTTTTTACCTATTTCAATTGAGTTTCCATCTTTTCCAGGACGATTCAATTTTTTTGATGTTTTTGTCGTCAACCCAGGTAAAGCTCCTAACCGTCGACTAATTCGTAATTTAGGTCCACGATAACGTGACATATTATTAATTTCCTATATAAATAACTTTTTAAAAATGCTTACGATTTAATAACAAGGGCGAGTGACCGGACTTGAACCGGCGAATGGTGGAATCACAACCCACTGCCTTAACCACTTGGCCACACCCGCCATATCATGTTGACTAATATTTTATCAATTATTACTATAATACGTCTAGCTTATTTAATTAAATTTTTAAATTTTATGTCACAACTTAAACATTTTTTACTCAATGGTCAATCTTATTATACAAACAAAAATTTAACATTATTAGATATAATTATATATTTTAATTATAAAGATTCTCTTTTAGTTTTAGAACTTAATCAATTAGTATATCATAAAGATAAATGGCCACAAACTTTTATCAATAACAATGATAAATTAGAAATTGTTAGTATCGTTGGGGGAGGATAATTCTATAATTTATTATAGAATTATCATTAATTTCTCTGATTTAAGTTCGGATTTTTGCATCGAACTTTGTGGTTAATATTGTCTGAATATGACTTAAGATAGTTTCAATTTCTTTAGTTTGCAATGTTCTTTCATTAGATTGAAAAATAAACTGTAAACATAAACTTGTTTGATTTGCTGGAATCTTATTTTGAGAATATTCATCAATTAAATTTATCGTTTTTAAAAAATTACTACCATTTAAATATAAAATTTTTTGAAGATAATTAAAAGAAATATTTTTATTAACAACAAATGATAAATCTTTCGTAATTTTTGGATATGTCGAATATTCGCGATAAAGAGCTAATTGATTTTTTTCGATTTCATCTTGAATAAGTTTAAAATTAAATTCAAATAAATATAAATTTGGTGATATAGTTAATTTTTTAGCAATAATAGGGTGGATCTGCCCAAAATAACCTAGTTTCTTTTTATTTTTTAAATAAATAACGACACTACGATAAGTATGAAAAACAATTTCTTCTTTTCCTAATTTTTCAAATTCCCATTCTACAGATAGATTTAATTTTTTAAATAAATGTTCAATTTTTCCTTTTGCTTCAAACCAATTTAATAATCTTGGTTTTTCCATCCAATTTTCTTTAGTTTGATATTCACCAAATACACCCGCAATATGCTCAGTTTCTTGAATTTCGTTAACATCATTTTTAAAAAAAGTATGTCCATATTCAAACCCTTCTAAGCCTAAACTACTTTGATTTCTATTTTTTTGGACTGATTTTAAAAGGTTAGGTAATAAGCTTGCTCTCAGATTTGCATAATCTTTACTTAATGGATTAATTAATTTAATTTGATTTATATTATCAAATGGTTCATTCACAAGGGAATATTGAATCAATTCATTTAAACCTAAATTAACTAAACAATTTATAAGTTTTTTTCGCGTTTGATAACTCAAGTCTTTTTTGCCAATCTTATTAAGTCTTGGTAATCGTGTTAAAAAATTATCAAAACCATATAATCGACCAATTTCTTCAATTAAATCAATTTCCCGAACTATATCATCTGACCTTAGATCAGGAACGGTAACTTCCCATTGCTGATCGATTTCATCATATTTAACATCAAAATTTAACCGTCTCAAAGAATTTGTTATTTGTTCTACTGAAATGTATTTTTGTGTCTCTTTTGTTGACTCTTTTGTCGGTCCTAAAACTTTTTTAATATTGTTGAAAGTTAGAGTTAAAGTTTTCTTGTCTGTTACAACAGGTTTTGTCAATGTATGAAATTTACAAATTAAATTAGGGTTTGAAATTCGTAACACTGCAATTAAATGATAAAATGCTTTAATTAAATCAATATTTTTTAATGCTTTTTCATATCTCGATGATCGAGGAGTTCGTATTCCAAGTTGACGTGATTGTTGTCTTATTTTCGCAGCATTAAAGACGCTACCTTCAATTAATAAGGATTTCGTCGTATCTGTACATTCAACATTTTTGTGTGAAATTATTCCCGCTATACTAATTGGAAATTGATCTGCTTCAATCGTTAAAATTGAATCATTAAGACTATATTCGACATCATTATTAGCTAGGAATTTTTGATTTGTTTTCCCAGCTCTTAAATTTAATTTAAAATCTGAATTATTTACGTTTTTTTTAATTTTTTCTAAATCATAAATTTCGAAAGGATATCCTGTTTCTAATAAAATATAATTTTGAAAATCTTTAAAATTATTTTCTGGTAGTATACTTGAACAGATTAATTTTTCTTTTAACCATTCAGGGGATACAAATGTATCTAAACCTTCTAAGCTTATGGCAAGAAATTCTAAACAATCATTCTTATCTATAAAATTCTTAGATAAATTTTGTACGTTTGGAGACCAACTAAATTTGTTGGTGGAATATTTCGAAATGTTAGGTATTTTATTCAATAAGGCAGCAATTTCTAATGAAATTCCTTGAATCGATAGACTATCAGAACGGTTTGCAGTTGCAGAAATATCTAATGTAATTTCTTTTTTATTATCAATTTGAATTTTTATAATTTCTTCAACTTCAAACCCACCTAATGTTAATTTTTCAATCAAATTCTCTAAATTGACTGTTTTAATACTTACTAATTCGTTGACCCATTTTAATGATATTTGCATTTTTGAATTCTTTTAGATTTTTTTAATTCGCTTTAGTAAAAACGAGACCATTTGTTTCTCCATATCTTTCCATAAATCGTATAAACCGATCCCAAGTTTCTGGATTTTTCATAATATAAATACTCTCAATTAATTCAGGTTTTCCATTAATGAAACGAGCATTTACATCACGTGTTTCAAGACTACCCTCCTCATCAATTAAATACATTCCAGTTATTTCACCTTCTTTTGCTGTATTCTTATCTAAAATAGTTGGATTTTTAAATCTAAAAGTTGCCGTCCCTGTACTCCCATCACGAGATCGTGTTAAGCGAACGTCCGGCAAAATAGTTTCGTCTAATCCTTTGATAAATTGAATTCGAGCTTTCATAATTTTAAGTTTAATCGTAGATTATTAATTGTTACGCACTATTTTTTAATTTAATTATGCAATTTCTAAAAGTTAAAAACAACTTTTTATTAATTTCAAATATTTAAAACTGGGGTGGCAGGATTCGAACCTACGAATGGCGGAGTCAAAGTCCGCAGCCTTACCACTTGGCGACACCCCAAAATGTTAAAAATAACATTAAAAAGTAAAATTATATAATAGAAACATTGGGCAAGAAGGGATTCGAACCCCTGACACCGTAGTTCGTAGCCACGTGCTCTAGTCCACTGAGCTACAAGCCCAAAATATAATCTTATATAATATTATAATATATTTTGATTAATTTAGTAAAGGGAAAACAAAATTACTAATTAAATTAATTAATTCATGAAATAATTTTCTAATTGAAAAGTCTTTTTAACTGATTTATTACTAAATTTAATAAAATATTTTTTAGTTAAAAAAGTTAATAAAATTTTAAATTAATCTTGCAAAATAACATATTGTTGAATTAAAGTTGTAGTTTAAATATTTTTTAATGAATATAAAAAATATTATAGACTTATTTAAGAAAATTTATGGCTAAAAAAATTTTATATCAAGATAATGCACGTCGAGCATTAGAACGTGGAATGGAAATTATTGTTGAAGCTGTTTCTGTAACATTAGGTCCGAAAGGTCGAAATGTTGTTTTAGAAAAAAATTATGGTTCACCACAAATTGTTAATGATGGTGTTACCATTGCAAAAGAAATTAATTTAAAAGATCATATAGAAAATACTGGAGTTTCTTTAATTCGTCAAGCAGCTTCAAAAACTAATGATGTAGCGGGTGATGGTACAACAACAGCAACTGTTCTAGCTTATGCAATGGTTAAAGAAGGATTAAAAAATGTTGCTGCCGGGGCGAATCCAATTTCACTGAAGTTAGGGATGGAAAAAGCCGGGCAATATTTAGTAACACAAATTAATGAATTTGCTCAACCCGTTGAAGATATTCAATCAATTCGAAATGTAGCTTCAATTTCTGCAGGAAATGATGAGGTAATTGGTAATCTAATTTCTGATGCTTTAGCAAAAGTTGGAAAAGAAGGAGTAATTTCATTAGAAGAAGGAAAAGGAATCGTAACAGAGTTAGAAATTACTGAAGGAATGAAACTTGAAAAAGGATTCATCTCTCCCTATTTTATTACTAATACAGATAAAATGGAAGTTTCTTATGATAATCCTTATATTCTCTTAACAGATAAACGAATCACAGTAGTTCAACAAGATTTATTACCTATTCTCGAACAAATTACAAAAACAAAACGTCCCTTGTTAATTATCGCAGAAGATATTGAAAAAGAAGCTTTAGCTACTTTAATTCTTAATAAATTAAGAGGAATTGTTAATGTAGTTGCTATTCGGGCCCCAGGTTTTGGTGAATTACGTAAACAATTATTAGCAGATATTGCAATTTTAACTGGGGGTACTGTGATTACCCAAGATGCCGGATTAAATTTAGATAATGTTCAATTAGATTCATTAGGCCAAGCACGCCGAATTGTTGTTAATAAAGAAACAACAACTATTGTTGCTAATGGTGAAACAGTGAATCAAATTAAAATTCGTTGTGAACAATTAAGAAAACAAGCAAATACAGCTGATACAGCTTATGAAAAAGAAAAACTTCAAGATCGAATTGCAAAATTATCAGGTGGAATTGCCGTTATTAAAGTTGGAGCAGTTACAGAAACAGAAATGAGAGATAAAAAATTGCGTCTCGAAGATGCGATTAATGCTACACGAGCAGCAGTAGAAGAGGGAATCGTTCCTGGTGGTGGTTCAACATTAGTACATTTATCAGAAAATCTTATCAGCTGGGCGAAAAATAATTTAAATGAAGATGAATTGATTGGAGCGATGATTACTGCGCGTGCTATTCTTGCACCCTTAAAACGGATTGCTGAAAATGCAGGGATTAATGGACCCGTAATTATTGAAAAAGTACAACAGCAGGAATTTGAAATTGGCTATAATGCAGCAAAAAACACCTTTGAAAATATGTATGAAGTAGGAATTGTTGATCCAGCCAAAGTTACTCGATCTGGTCTACAAAATGCAACTTCAATTGCAAGTATGATCTTAACAACAGAATGTATTATCGTAGATAATACTACCCTAACAAATTAAAATAGTTAAAAACTTAACTTCTTGTTAAGTTTTTAACTATTTGGAATATTCAATTTACAAATCATTTATTGGATTTGAATCAGATTCAGTATCAACTTTTGCTGTAACTAGTTCACGCATTAATTCTTTTAAATTTTCAACTGCAGATTGTAATGAAGGTATATCATCTATTTGACTCGCATTACGAGTTTCTGAGACTAATGTTGTAATCTTTTCTTGTTTATCACTAGAAATGTTATCTTTTAATAATTCAAGTTCTTTTTCAGCTTCTAAACATAAAGTTTCAGCTTGGTTTTTTAAATCAATACTTTCACGTTTCTCTTTATCTATAGCTGCAAATTTTTCAGCATCTTGTAACATTGTTTCAACTTCGTTTTCATTTAGATTCGAAGCTCCTTGAATAGTAACTGATTGTTCAACTCCGGTTTCTTTTTCTTTCGCTTTTACGGATAGAATTCCATCCACGTCAATATCAAATGTGACTTCAATCTGTGGTATGCCCCGTTCAGCAGCTGGAATGCCATCAAGTCTAAAATTTCCAAGACTTTTATTACCCGAAACTAATTCACGTTCACCTTGCAAAATATGAATTTCAACATTTGTTTGATTATCTACAGCTGTTGAAAACATTTCAGATTTTTTCACTGGAATTGTTGTGTTTCGAGCAATAATTTTTGTCATAACACCACCTAAAGTTTCAACTCCTAATGATAATGGTGTTACATCTAACAATAATATATCTTTAATTTCACCAGCTAAAATACCAGCTTGAATTGCAGCACCAATAGCCACAACTTCATCCGGATTTACTGATTGATTTGGTTTTTTATTCGTTAATGATTCAACAAGTTCCTGAATAGCAGGAATTCGAGTTGAACCTCCTACTAATACGATTTCATTAATATCTGTTTTATCAAGTCGAGCATCGTTTAAAGCTTTTTCAACTGGAATTCGACAACGGGCAATCAAATCTTCACATAAAGTTTCAAAAACTTCCCGTGTTAATTCTTTATTAATATGTTTCGGCCCAGTTGCATCAGCTGTAATAAAAGGTAATGAGATATTCGTTGTTTCAACAGTAGATAATTCCATTTTTGCTTTTTCAGCAGCTTCGGTTAATCGTTGTAATGCTTGAATATCAGTAATTAAATCAATTCCTTCTTGCTCTTTAAAATCAGCTATTAACCAATTAACTAAAACTTTATCGAAATCATCACCGCCTAAATTTGTATCGCCAGCTGTGGCTAAAACTTCAAAAATTCCGTCACCAACTTCTAAAATTGAGACATCAAATGTTCCACCCCCTAAATCAAAAACTAAAATTGTTTCATTTTGCTTTTTATCTAATCCATAAGCTAATGATGCTGCTGTAGGTTCATTAATAATTCGTAATACTTCAATACCCGCAATTTTTCCAGCATCCATTGTTGCTTGACGTTGCGAGTCATTAAAATAAGCAGGAACTGTAATAACAGCTTGAGTTACTTCCTGACTTAAATAATTTGTTGCATCATTAATCAATTTTCGTAAAACTTGAGCAGAAATTTCTTCTGGACTAAAATCTTTTGTTAAAGCCGGGCATTTAATTTTAATATTTTCGTTAGAATCTTTTGTAATTTTATATGGTAATTGCTTTGCATCTGCCGTTATTTCAGTTTCTTTTGAACCAATAAATCTCTTAACAGAAAAAAATGTATTTTCTGGGTTAATTACCGCTTGTCGTTTCGCAATTTGACCAACTAATAATTCTTGTTTTTTTGTATAAGCAACAATTGAAGGTGTTGTACGTAAACCTTCAGCATTTATAATTACACTGGGTTGACCTCCTTCAATTGCTGCTACCACAGAGTTTGTGGTTCCTAAATCAATTCCTACAACTTTTGCCATTTTTTTTATTATATTATTTAATATTTAGTTAGATTATAAAATATTCTAACCTAGTTTATTTAACCTAATAAACGTATTTATTACTAAATATAATAACAGTGTTAGTATTACTTAACTAGACAAAGTATATTAATTATTTTAAACTGATGATACAATTTACTAATTACAATTAGTTTATAAAATCTTAAACACTATTGAAAATATTGTTGATTTTCAAAATAATATATTTGGAGGACCATTATGAGTATAGGTTTATTGGGTAACAAAATTGGCATGACGCAAATTTTTGATGAATCTGGCAACATTATTCCTGTTACAATTTTAAAAGTTGGACCATGTGTAGTAACACAAATAAAGACCGCTACAAAAGATGGGTATAATGCAATACAAGTTGGTTATAATAACGTTTCACGTAACTCGTTAAATCAACCACAATTAGGACATTTACAAAAATCGAATATTCAACCATTAAAATATTTAAAAGAATTTCGGATTGCAAAAATTGACGAGTTTGAAATTGGACAAATTTTAACTGTTGATAGACTTGAACCAGGACAATTTGTAAATATTCAAGGAAAAACAATTGGTAAAGGATTTGCAGGTTTACAAAAACGTCATAATTTTACGCGTGGGCCAATGACGCACGGATCTAAAAATCATCGTGCACCTGGATCAATTGGAATGGGAACAACACCAGGGCGAGTTTTACCGGGCAAAAAAATGTCAGGGCAATTAGGAAATAAAATTACAACTGTTAAAAAACTTAAAGTTGTTCAATTTAATCTACAAGAAAATATTTTAGTTGTAAAAGGTTCTGTCCCAGGAAAACCAGGAAACTTATTAAGTATTGTTTCAGCTAAATAAATAGATTAAATCGCAAACTAAATATTATTAAAATCAAGTATGACCGTTCAAAAATTTATAAAATATACCCAAGTTGATATAACAGGGAAGCAAATAAGTTCTGAACAAGAACTAAAACTCAATGTTCTAGATGAATCTGGTAATTATCTTCTTCATAAAGATTTTATACGACATTCAAATGCAAAACGTCAGAGAACTGTTGCAACAAAAACACGTAGTGAAGTACGTGGGGGTGGCCGTAAACCATGGCAACAAAAAGGTACTGGTCGGGCTCGAGCAGGTTCAAACCGTTCACCTTTATGGAAAGGTGGTGGGGTAATTTTTGGTCCAAAACCAAAGACGGTCTCATTAAAGTTAAATAAAAAAGAACGTCGGTTAGCTTTACAAACTTTATTATATAACAAAAAGAACAACATTTTAATTATTGAAAATCTAGAAAATGGGTTATTAGAGACAAAGACAAAAAGCTTTTTACAAATTTGTAAAGATTGTCAGATAAATATAGATCAAAAAATTTTAGTTGTTGTTTCACACAAAAGTGTTTCTCTAAAATTAGCAACACAAAATCTCAAAAATGTAGAGTTAATTTTAGCCTCAAATCTAAATACATTAAGTTTATTAAAAGCAAAACAAATTATATTAACACCATTAGCGATAAATGATATAAAGGAGATTTATTGTGATTAATTCTTCAGATTTTAATCTTAATAATGCACAAATTATTAGATATCCAATTATTACTGACAAAGCTACTAGACTTTTAGAAAATAATCAATATAGTTTTATTGTAGATCGCTCTTCTAATAAACCTGCAATTAAAGCTACGATTGAATCGTTATTTAACGTAAAAGTTATTCAAGTTAACACTTGTCGTCTACCTCGAAAACAAAAACGAGTTGGAAAATATATTGGATGGAAACCTCAATATAAGAAAGCAATTGTACGTTTAGCAGAGGGTGACATAATAAACCTATTTACTGAAAATTAATAAATAAAAAAAATAATACTGTTTATGAGTATCCGTTTTTACAAATCATATACACCAGGTACGCGGAATCGAGCACTTTCAGGCTTTAGTGAAATTACAAAGTCAAAACCAGAGAAAAGTTTAATCAAAAAAAATCATAGAAATAAGGGACGGAATAATCGCGGAGTTATTACTATCCGACATCGAGGTGGTGGACATAAAAGACGTTATCGAATAATTGATTTTAAACGAAATAAATATGGCGTTGAAGGAGTTGTTGCATCAATTGAATATGATCCAAATCGTAATGCCCGGATTGCATTAATTCATTATAAAGATGGTGAAAAACGTTATATTTTGCATCCAAAAAATTTAACTGTCGGAGATACTATTTTAGCTGGTTCGGGTTCTCCTTTAACAGTTGGAAATACACTACCATTAGTAGAAATCCCATTAGGAAGCTCAATTCATAATGTTGAATTAATTCCAAATAAGGGAGGACAACTTGTACGCGCAGCTGGAACATCAGCAAAGATTTTAGCTAAGGAAGGAAACTATGTTACGTTACGATTACCATCAAAAGAAATACGGTTAATTCGACAAGAATGTCTAGCAACAATTGGTGAAGTAAGTAATAACGATGCTTTTTTAGTTCAAAGTGGAAAAGCTGGTCGAACTAGATGGTTAGGAAAACGTCCAACTGTTCGAGGGTCAGTTATGAATCCTTGTGATCACCCACATGGGGGTGGTGAAGGTAGAGCACCAATTGGTCGGACACGTCCATTAACACCTTGGGGTAAACCTGCCCTAGGTATGAAAACACGAAAACGCAAACGATTAAGTGATGCTTATATTCTTCGCCGACGTCGTTAACTAATTATTTAATAAGACTAACAAAAATATTTTAAAAAATGACAAGATCATTAAAAAAAAGTCCGTTTGTTGCTTATCATTTATTAAAAAAAATTAATAAAATGAATCAAGCTGGTAAAAAAGATATAATTACAACTTGGTCGAGATCATCAACAATTTTACCAAGTATGGTTGGGTTTACAATTGCTGTTTATAATGGTAAACAACATGTTCCTGTTTTTATTTCTGATCAATTCGTTGGACATAAATTAGGAGAATTTGTATCAACACGCAATTTTAAAACTCATATTAAGACCGATAGGAAAGGAAAACGTTAATTAACTAAAACTAATGAACCGAGTTTTATATGAAAATCGCTGCAAGTGTAATGAAGAAGTTGTAGTTACAAAAAAGCGAAAATTAAGTAATCGAAATGATGGAAAACCTTTTTTATACCCAACTCAGAATGAGATTACAATCAAAACTTTTCAAATAAAGTATGAAAAAAAATTATCCATAGTTGCAAAATGTATATTAAATAGTTTTCAAAATAAATACTTGTACTATGCAATTGATGATATTTTATATTTATTAAAATCTAATAAAGTTGAACAAGATGAGTTATTAAATATATTGTATTCATCTGTTCTTAAACTACAGAATCATCTTTCAATTAATTTTTTTGATATATGGATTCATGAAATTTATATTAATGAAGTCAAACCAAAAAATAAATTTTTAGTTCAAAATAGTTCAAACTCGAACTTTATAAGCTATATAACAATTAAATTTTTATATCGAACTAAAATACCAATTAAGAAACAAGAATCATTGTGGTAAATTTTGACTAATTCACCTAAAGGTATTTTGTATTAATCAAAAATAAATATTAAAAAAAGTTAACTATGACAAATTCGCAATCAGTTAAAGCCGTCGCGAAATATATTCGAATGTCACCTCATAAAATCCGACGAGTAATTGACCAAATTCGAGGTCGTTCATATCAAGAAGCATTAATGATTTTAGAATTCTTACCTTATGATGCTGGAGGCCCTATTTGGCAAGTTATTCATTCAGGAGCAGCAAATGCAAAACATAATTATGGGTTAGATAAAAAGAAATTAATTATTGATCAAATTTTTGCCAATGAAGGGCCGAAATTAAAACGAATTCGACCACGTGCTCAAGGTCGAGCTTATAAAATTTTAAAACCAACCTGTCATATTACGGTTGTTATGAGAGAAAGTAATTAATAATTTAAAGTAAAAGGATTAATTCCATGGGCCAAAAAACACATCCTTTAGGATTTCGATTAGGTGTTGTACAAGAACATAAATCAACTTGGTATGCAAACCTTAATCAATATGCAAATGTTTTAGAAGAAGATGATAAAATTCGTACTTATATTAGTACAATTTCAAAAATAAACAATATTTCAAATGTTCAAATTTGTCGTAATAGTTTAAATGACCAGATTCAATTAAATATTAAAACTGGAAAACCTGGAATTTTAGTTGGAGAATTAGGTAAGGGACTTGAAAAAATTCTAACAGATGTTAAAAAATTATTACCGTCAAATCGCCAAGTGACAATCAAGGTTTTTGAAATTGAAAATGTTGATTTAGATGCAAAACTTTTAGGTGAATTAATTGCTGAACAACTAGAAAAACGTGTTGCATTTAAAAGAGCTATGCGTGAAGCTCTTAACCGTTCACAAAAGCAGAATGTGAAGGGAATTAAAATTCAAGTTTCAGGTCGGTTAAATGGGGCCGAAATGGCTCGTAGTGAGTGGATTCGTGAAGGTCGAGTACCATTACAAACTCTACGTGCTGATATCGATTATGCAACCACAGAAGCGAATACTATCTACGGAGTTTTAGGAATTAAAATTTGGCTATTTAAAAATGAGATTTTATCTAAGTAAACTGTCTTAATTATAAACTTTATATTCTGATTACATTACATTAATTTATTATGTTAAGTCCAAAAAGAACAAAATATCGAAAATATCATCGGGGACGTATGCGCGGGAAAGCGACACGTGGAAATCAAATTTGCTTTGGTAATTTTGGTTTACAAGCATTAGAACCAAATTGGATTACATCACGTCAAATTGAAGCCGCTCGTAGAACTATTACCCGTTATACAAAACGGGGTGCAAAATTATGGATTCGAATTTTTCCTGATAAAACTGTTACTGCTAGAGCAGCTGAATCACGAATGGGCTCTGGAAAAGGAGCCGTAGACTATTGGGTAGCCGTTGTAAAACCTGGGACCATTATCTTTGAAATTAGTTCAGTTCCTGAAGAAGTAGCTAAAGCCGCTTTAAGTTTAGCTTCTTATAAATTACCATTAAAAACAAAATTTATTAATAAAACGAGTTAAAAAATGAGTTTACCTCAATTTACTGATATTCGCTCTCTTTCAAATACAGAGATTTCTGAAGCTATTACGGAGACAGAAAATAAATTATTCAATTTACGATTTAAAAAAGCAACACGTCAAAATTTTAAATCACATGATGTGAAACACACTAAACGTCGATTAGCTCAATTGAAAACATTGTTGACTATAAAATTAGAAAATTTTGAACAACAAAAAGATTAAATAAATAATTACAAATTAAGGAGTTTAAAAATGCCAGTGAAGCAACAAATTGGTATTGTAGTTAGTAATAAAATGGATAAAACAATCGTAGTTAAAGTTGAAAATCGTTATCCTCATCCAATTTATTCTAAAACATTAGTAAAAACTACTAAATATTTAGCTCATGATGAATCGGAACAATCAAATATTGGTGATCAAGTTTTACTTCATGAGTGTCGACCATTAAGTAAAAGAAAACGGTGGAAGTTAATTGAAATTCTTTCAAAATCTTCATTAATAAGTTAAAAATTATTTTATGATTTATCCTCAAACAATTTTAACAGTCGCTGATAATACAGGCGCTAAGAAAGTTATGTGTATTCGAATTTTAGGTGGAAATAAAAAATATGCAGAAATTGGTGATACCATTATTGCAGTTGTTAAAGAGTCCAGTCCTAATATGCCAATTAAACGTTCTGATATTGTAAAAGCAATTGTAGTAAGAACAAAAAAAGTTATTCGTCGTCAAGATGGAATGTATATCCGATTTGATGATAATGCAGTCGTTATTGTAAATACGGAAAATAATCCACGAGGAACGCGTGTATTTGGTCCTGTGGCGCGTGAAATTCGTGATAAGAATTTTTCTAAAATTGTATCATTAGCACCGGAGGTTTTATAAATGAAACAAAAGATACATGTAAAAGTTGGTGATCAAGTTAAGATCATTTCGGGTTTTTATAAAAATGAAATAGGTGAGATTATCAAAGTAGATAAACAAACCGGAAAAGTAACAGTTCAAGGAATCAATTTTAAATTTAAACATATGAAACCAACAACTGAAAATGAAATCGGTGAAATTAAGCAGTTTGAAGCACCAATTCATCATTCAAATGTAAAATTAAATTAAAAAATTATCTTACTATGCTAAATCAACATTCATTCGAAGAAATTGCTGATATTTATAATTTACTTGATGATATTCAACAAGAATATGAAGAAGGAATTAAACCTATTTTAATAAAAAATAGTCCTTCACGTTATGGTAACCCACACACAGTTCCAAAACTAAAAAAAATTATTATTAATCGTGGATTAGGGTTGGCAGCTCAAAATACTAATATTTTGAAAAAAAATATTGAAGAATTCGAAAAGATCACTGGACAAAAACCAATGGTTACACGAGCTAAAAAAGCCATTGCCGGTTTTAAAATTCGTGAAAATATGGAGTTAGGCTTAAGCGTAACGTTACGGGGTGAAAAAATGTACGCATTTTTAACAAAACTATTATTCTTCACATTTGCTCAAATTAGAGATTTTCGTGGCTTATCGTTACGCAGCTTTGATAAAGCGGGAAATTATACATTTGGATTAAAAGAACAATTAATTTTTCCTGAAGTTGATTATGATGAAGTTGATCAAACACAAGGGGTTACAATTAACATTGTTTTAGAACATTCTTCACCAAAATATAAATCTAAATCGATTGATAAAATCTTAAATGGAATGATTTTATTTAAATTTTTAAGATTTCCATTAAATGATTGTGGCTATTATGAAAAATATACATCTTTCGCTGAAGTTAATCAAGTTTGGGATCGAAAAAAACATTTAAAACGAAAACGTTGGTCACAAGAATAATTAAAAAATAGATAAGGAGATAATTGTGGTAACTGATACTATTGCTGACATGTTAACACGAATTCGAAATGCGAATATGGTAAAACACCAAATTGTTCAAATTCCTGTTACAAAGATGTCAATTGCTATTGCAGCCATTTTAAAAGAAGAAGGGTTTATCGAAGATTTTAATAGTTATGAAGAAAACAATAAACAGTATTTATTACTTTCATTAAAATACATCGGTAAATCACGTAAACCAGTAATTTCGAAAATCAAACGAATTAGTAAACCAGGTTTACGTGTTTACAGTAAATCTACTAATTTACCGAAAGTTTTAGATAATTTAGGAATTGCAATTATATCAACTTCTAAGGGTGTGATGACAAACCTAAAAGCACGAGAATTAGGTATTGGTGGTGAAGTTTTATGTTATATTTGGTAAATAAGGAGTTTCTAAAATGTCACGTATCGGAAAATTACCAATAACTATTCCAAATGGTGTTGAAGTTAATTACAGTGATGCAAAAATTATTGTTAAAGGAAAATTTGGAACATTAGAGATGGAAGTTCCTGAAACAATTTTGATTCAACAAAATGAGAATATTCTTACAGTAAGTTTAAAAACTGAAACACGTAGTCTTCGATCATTTCATGGTTTATATCGAACATTAATCAATAATATGATAATTGGAGTTTCAGAACAATTTGAATTAACTTTAATTTTAAAAGGAGTCGGCTATCGTGCCGCAGTCCAAGGCAAAGAGATTGTTTTAAATCTTGGTTATAGTCATCCGGTTAACATTGAAATTCCTGAATCTATCTCAGTTGAAGTAATCCAGAATACAACAATAAACTTGAAATCGTGTGATAAAGAATTGTTAGGATTATTCGCTGCGAATATTCGCGCATGGCGACGTCCAGAACCATATAAAGGTAAAGGGATTTTATATAAAAATGAACAAATTTTACGAAAAGCTGGAAAAGCCGGTAAATAAATTATTACGATTTATAATTTTGAAACAGATTTGGAGCTTTTAAGTAAATTAACACAAAATGATCGTCTTAAAAAATTAAAATTATGAAATTGTCAAAACGAACTTTATTAAAATTAAAGAATAAAAATAAGAAGTTAAAGCCGAATAAATATAAAAAATTAAAACGTGAAAGTTTACGTGGTAGTACCAAAGGCACATTTCAAAGACCACGTTTATCAGTATATCGTTCAAATCAACATATTTATGCGCAGATTATTGATGATACAAATTCAACAACATTATTAACATGTTCAACATTAGATCGGTCAATTAAATTGAATTTGGCGAATGGTAGAACATGTGATGCATCAAGACTTATAGGGGAGAAATTAGCGGAAGTTAGCTTACAAAAAAATATTACAAAAATTATTTTTGATCGTGGGCCATATTTATACCATGGTCGAATTAAAGCATTAGCTGATGGCGCACGTGCTGGTGGTTTACAATTTTAAGTTAGTTAATAACTAGCTTATTTTAGGAAATCATAATTTGTAAATAAGTAACCCAATTAAATATATTTTATGACTAATGATTTAAAAAAAATAAATAAAAAAAGAAATTCTCGACGTAATGTTAATAACTATGAACCCAAGCTAGTTGAACGTTTGATTAAAATTAGCCGCGTTTCTAAAGTAACAAAAGGTGGTAAAAAACTAAGTTTTCGAGCGGTTGTTGTAGTTGGTGATGAAAATGGAAAAGTTGGAGTTGGGGTTGCTAAAGCTGCTGATGTTGTTAATGCATTTAAAAAAGCAAAAACAGATGGTCGTAAAAATTTGATTGAATTACCACTTACTAAAACGTTAAGTATACCACATAATGTTATTGGAACATTTGGGGCTTGTAAAGTTATTATGCGACCATCAATTGAAGGATCAGGTGTAATCGCTGGTGGAGCTGTGAGAATTGTTTTAGAAGTTGCTGGTGTTAAAAATGTAATTGCGAAACAACTTGGTTCAAATAACCTTTTAAATAATGCTCGCGCTTCAATTAATGCACTACAAAATTTAACTACTAAATCACAAACAGTTAAAAAACGTAGCCTAATTATAAAATAAATCAAGAAAAAAAGAATCGTGAAAATTACTAAAGAGATTAAAGAGATTTTATTTACTCGACTATTATTTAGTCTTGTGATATTATTATTGATTCGTACGGGAACATTTCTTCCAGTTCCAGGAATAAATCAAAGTGATTTAGCATTTTATATCCAACGACATTCGGTTACTAAAAATTTAATAAGTACATTTTCTGGAGAAAATACATTTGTAATTGGACTATTTACATTAAATATTTTTCCATATATAAATGCAACTATTTTTATTCAACTACTTTTAGGATTTTCTCCAAAATTAGCAAAGTTACAAAAAGATGGAGATTTTGAAGGACGTCGTAAAATTAGCCGCTTAACGCGCCTAATTACTTTAATTTGGGCTATAATCCAAAGTATTGGAATTACATCTTATTTACGTCAAATTTTATTTGATTGGAATTACACTTTAGCAATTGAAATTGTTATTTGGTTAACAACAGGTGCTATGATTGTTTTATGGTTAAGTGAATTAATTACAGATTATGGTCTTGGGAATGGGGCTTCAATCCTTATTTATACTAACATTATTTCTAATTTACCTAATCTGTTAAATAAGTTAGTAATTGAAAATAGTGATAACTTTACAGTTGGTTCTATTATTATCATTAATTTATTAATTTTGGCATCCCTATATGGAATTGTATTTTTACAACAAGGAATTCGAAAAATTCCATTAATTTCATCAAAACAATTGAATCAATTTTCTACACAAGATTCAGTTAACAATTATCTTCCATTACGATTTAATCAAGCAGGTGTTATGCCTATTATTTTAACAACTGCAATTTTAGTGATTCCAAATTATATCGTAAACTTTGGCGTATTTCAATGGTTAACGTTTTTAGAATCTTTTAAATTTATCTACTGGATCAGTTATTTTGGATTAATTTTAGCATTTAGTTCTTTTTATTCCTCAATTGTTTTAAATCCCAAAGATATTTCAGATCAACTCCAAAAAATGGCAGTTACAATTCCTGGTATAAGACCAGGATTACAAACGAATTTTTATTTAAAACAAATGATAAAGAGAATTACTTTAATTGGTGCAACTATGCTTGCAATTTTAACTGTTGTTCCAAATTTTATTGAATCAACGTTAAATATTACAGGTTTAACTGGATTAAGTACAACCTCATTATTAATTTTAGCCGGTGTTATCTTAGATTTAATTCGTGAAATTGATAACATTTATTATTCAAACGTTTATAACAATAAGTATTAATTATATTATTTAAAAAATTTAAAAATGAAAGTTCGTCCTTCAGTAAAAAAAATGTGTGATAAATGTCGTGTAATTAAACGACATGGTAGAATTATGGTAATCTGTCAAAACCCAAAACACAAACAACGTCAAGGGTAATAGAATTTAAAGGAGTTTACAAATGGTGAGATTAGTTGGTGTTGATTTACCTCGAAATAAAAAAATTGCATATGCTCTTACTTATATTCATGGAATTGGTTTAACATCTGCAAAGAAAATTATTGCTCAGGCAAAAATTGATGCAGAAACAAGAGTTTATGACTTAACAACTGAACAGACAGTGGCATTAAGACAAACTTTAGAGAATCTAGATTTAAAGTTAGAAGGTGATTTGAGACGATTTAATGGATTAAATATTAAACGTTTAAATGAAATTAATTGTCACAGAGGAAAACGACATAGAAATAGTTTACCCGTTCGAGGACAAAGAACTCGAACGAATGCCCGTAGCCGACGTGGTGCAAAAAAAACTGTTACTGGTAAGAAAAAATAAATTTATTTGAAATTTTTATATGGCACAGATAAGAAGAAAATCAATAAGTAAAAAAAATAAAAATAGTTTTACAACTGGTGTAGTTCACATTCAATCAACTTTTAATAATACTATTATCACAATTACGAATATAACAGGTGATACAATTTCTTGGGCTTCAGCTGGAAGTTCTGGGTTTAAAGGTGCCCGAAAAAGTACACCATTTGCTGCTCAGACTGCTGCTGAAAAAGCCGCATTAGAAGCATTAAGTACTGGAATGAAAAATGTTGAAATTTTAGTAAAAGGACAAGGCTCAGGTCGTGAAACTGCTATTCGAGCAATTGAAGGGGCTGGTTTTGAAATAACATCAATTCAAGATATAACAGCTGTTCCACATAATGGCTGCCGACCACCAAAACGTCGTCGGGTTTAGCGTTTTTATTTATATTACATTAGATTATGAATAACATTTCTATTGCATGTCTTAAGTCAGAACAAATTGAATCGGGTTCTTATCATGGGCAATTTTTAATAAATTCTTTAAAACCTGGACAAGGAATAACGATTGGGAATCACTTACGTCGTGTTCTATTAAATGATTTAGGAGGAGTTGCTATTTCGGCTGTTAGAATTGCTGGAGTAAGTCATGAATTTTCAACTCTTCCGGGTGTTCGTGAAGATATTTTAGAAATATTATTAAATCTCAAAGGAATTGTCTTTAAAAGTAAAAGCCAAACTCCACAATTTGGGCGATTAAAAATTCAAGGACCGGCAGTTGTAACAGCTGATTTAATTAAATTACCATCAAATTTTGAAATTGTTAATCCAAACCACTATATTATGACAATTTCTACAGCAAATATTTTGGAAATTGAATTTAAATTTGAATATGGAACGGGTTATAAATTAGCCTCACAGACTTTTTTGGAAGAGAATGAAAATTATTTACAATTAGATACAATTTTTATGCCCGTTCAAAAAGTCGATTTTAAAATAGAAAATGTTTATGATAATAATAATATAAGCGAAAGGGTATTTTTAGATATTTGGACAAATGGAAGTATTTCACCAAATGAAGCTCTAAAATCTGCCGCACAACTTACAATTGATCTTTTTAGTTTTTTAGTTAAAGAAAAAGATACTGAGAAAAAAATTGAATTAAAACCAAGCGTTCATTCAATTAGTATCGAGCCATATACAAATATTGCCATTGAAGAATTACAATTATCAGTTCGAGCTTACAATTGTTTGAAAAAAGCTCAAATAAATACAGTCGGTGATTTATTGCAATATTCACCCGAAAAATTACAGGAACTTAAAAACTTTGGACGAAAATCGGCAGATGAGGTTTTTTCGACATTAAAAATTAAACTGGGAATTATTTTAAAATAAATAATAATCTTATTTATTAAATTTAATTTAAATAACAAAATTATGAATTCATTAAATAAAACATTTTTACCAACTCAGAGTTATAAAAATCGAAATTGGTTTTTGATTGATTGTAAGGGCCAAAGTCTAGGGAGACTTGCCACATTGATTGCAACTATCTTAAAAGGTAAAATAAAACCACAATATCACCCATCAGTTGATACAGGTGACTATATTATTTTAGTAAATGCTGAGTCGATTGTAATAAACGAAAATAGTAAACATTATTTAGTTTATAATCCAGGACGACCAGGGCATTCATTAAAAATTAAAAATGTAGCAGATTGTTTACCAAAATTAACAATTGAGAGAGCGGTAAAACGAATGTTATCACAAACAGAGACTAAACGATTAATGAGACGATTAAAGATCTATAATGATCAAAATCATTGTCATCAAGCACAAAATCCGATTCAAATTAATGTTAATGATTTATATAACAGCATTTAAGTAAAAAATTAAACGATTAATTTCAAAAAATAACAAGATCTAAATATATAGTACGTATGTCAGAATTAATTTTTCAAAAAGATAATATTGGTATCGGAAAACGAAAAGAAGCGGTTGCAAGGGTTTTTTTAATTCCTGGAAACGGAAATTTAATCATTAATAAAGTCCCAGGAAATAAATATTTACAGTATAATGAAAATTATTTAAATATTATATGGGCGCCTTTAAAAGAGTTAAATATCGATAAACAATTTGATATTGTGACTTTAGTTAAGGGTGGTGGCTTGACGGGTCAGGCACAAGCGATTCAACTAGGAGTTGCACGGCAATTATGCAAAATTGATAATCAGAATCGATCTCTTTTAAAACCATTTGGTTTTTTAACACGTGACGCACGAGTTAAAGAACGTAAAAAATATGGGTTACGAAAAGCACGAAAAGCCCCACAATACTCAAAACGTTAATTTTTATTTAAATAGTAATATGCCAAAATCTAATTTACATCCTCAATGGTTTAAAGATACCGTTGTGTTATGCGATGGAAAACCACTTTGTATAACAAGTTCAACGAAAAAAGAACTTCAAGTTGATATGTGGTTAGCAAATCATCCGTTTTATTCAAAATCACAACTTTTAATTGATAGTGAAGGTCGTGTTGAACGCTTTATGAAAAAGTATGGTTTAGATTCAACTGATTAATAATTTATAAAATTTATATAAAAGAGAATTTAAAAATTTTATGCCAACTATCCAGCAACTAGTTCGCTCAAGACGTATTCAAATAAAAAAAAAAACAAAGTCACCTGCATTAGTAAATTGTCCTCAACGACGCGGAGTTTGTACACGTGTTTATACAACAACTCCTAAAAAACCAAATTCTGCACTTCGAAAAGTAGCGAGGGTTCGTTTAACATCGGGGTTTGAAGTAACGGCGTATATTCCAGGAATTGGCCACAATTTACAAGAACATTCAGTAGTTTTAATTCGGGGTGGTCGAGTAAAAGATTTACCAGGTGTACGGTATCATATTATTCGCGGTGCTTTAGATACTGGAGGAGTTAAAGATCGAACTCAAGGCCGTTCAAAATATGGTGTCAAGAAGCCAAAAGGTTAAAAATTGATCTATTAACATTTAACTTAGTATAAAATATTTATCCACTAAAATTATGTCACGTAGAAATATTTCAAAAAAACGTTTCCCCCAACCTGATTCTGTTTATAATAGTTATTTAGTAAGTTTATTAATTAGCCGAATTTTAAAGTCGGGTAAGAAAACTATTGCAAAAAAAATTGTATATGAAGCATTTGAAATTATAAAACAAAAAACAAATGAAGATCCATTAGTAGTTTTTGAAAAAGCTATTTGCAAAGGTAGTCCTGTTGTTGAAGTTAAAGCACGACGGGTTGGAGGGTCAACATATCAAGTTCCTATTGAAGTTAGTGGTTTTCGAGCTACAAATTTATCCTTACGATGGATCATCCAATATTCTAAACAAAGAGTTGGGCGAAGTATGTCTATAAAATTAGCTAATGAAATTATTGACACAGCTAATGAAGTTGGGAATACTATTAAGAAGAAAGAAGAAACTCATAAAATGGCGGAAGCGAACAAAGCTTTTGCACATTTTAGATATTAATTTCAAAGTAAATCTCTCGCTAAAAGCTTAAGATTAAATTACAATATTTAAAAATTTAAAGGAATTATAAAATGGCACGTGAAAAATTCGAACGTACAAAACCACATGTTAATATTGGGACTATTGGTCATGTAGATCATGGAAAAACAACTTTAACAGCTGCTATTACTGCAACTTTATCTTTAGAAGGCGGTTCAGAAATTAAAGATTACTCTGATATTGATGGAGCACCTGAAGAACGCGCTCGTGGGATTACTATTAATACAGCACACGTTGAGTATGAAACAGAAAATCGTCATTATGCCCACGTAGATTGTCCTGGTCACGCAGATTATGTGAAAAATATGATTACTGGTGCTGCACAAATGGATGGAGCTATTTTAGTCGTGTCAGCTGCCGACGGTCCAATGCCACAAACGCGTGAACATATTTTATTATCAAAACAAGTTGGTGTACCAGATATTGTTGTATTTTTAAATAAACAAGATCAAGTTGACGATGATGAATTATTAGAATTAGTTGAATTAGAAGTTCGTGAATTATTATCTGCATATGATTTCCCAGGGGATGATATTCCAATTTGTCCAGGCTCAGCATTACAAGCAATTGAAGCAATTACAGCAAATCCAGGCCTTAAACGTGGAGACAATCAATGGGTTGATAAAATTTTTGCTTTAATGGATGCAGTTGATGAATATATTCCAACACCCGAACGTGATACTGAAAAAACATTTTTAATGGCAATTGAAGATGTTTTCTCAATTACTGGTCGTGGAACTGTTGCTACTGGTAGAATTGAGCGAGGAATTGTAAAAGTTGGCGATAATATTGAAATTGTTGGTATTAGTGAAACTCAAACAACAACAATTACGGGTATTGAAATGTTCCAAAAAACATTAGAAGAAGGTTTTGCTGGTGATAATGTGGGTATTTTATTACGTGGTGTTGATCGTGAAAACATTGAACGTGGTATGGTATTAGCACAACCAGGTACGATTACTCCCCATACTAATTTTGAATCAGAAGTTTATGTTCTAACTAAAGATGAAGGTGGTCGTCATACTCCATTCTTTACAGGTTATCGTCCTCAATTTTATGTTCGAACTACTGATGTGACAGGTGCAATTACTCAATTTACCGCTGATGATGGTTCTATCGTTGAAATGGTAATGCCTGGGGATCGAATTAAAATGACAGCTGAATTAATCTATCCTGTTGCAATTGAAGAAGGAATGCGATTTGCAATTCGTGAAGGTGGCCGTACTATTGGTGCAGGTGTCGTTTCTAAAATTGTTAAATAATTAAAAAGTTTTATGAAAATGAAAACGAATGCAAAAATTCGTGTAAGATTAGAATCTTTTAATGCTGAACTTTTAGTTTCTTCGTGTCAAAAAATTATTGGAACATTAGCTAGTAGTTCATTAAATTCGATTGGAATGATTACATTACCAACTACAAAACGGATTTACTGTGTTTTAAGATCTCCACATGTTGACAAAGATTCACGAGAACATTTTGAGATCCGTGTCCATAAACGAATTTTAGAAATTTATTATGAGCCAGATGTGCCAATTTTTGACTTATTAGCTGAAATTGACTTAGCTCCAGGAATTTTCTATCGAATTTGTTTATCCTAAGAATTCTAGGTTCTTTACTAATTTTTATAAAAAAAATTAGTAAAGGACATAGAACTCGTCCAAAATTAAATAATAGGTTGTTATTTAATTACTTCTCTGTTATAATTATAATATATATATCCTCAGTAGCTCAGTGGTAGAGCAATCGGCTGTTAACCGATTGGCCGTAGGTTCAAATCCTACCTGGGGAGTAACTTTTTTACAGCTAGATTATACAAACTACTGATTAAAATCTTTAAAATTTAAAGTATATCTTTACAAATATATTATTTGTTAGTTAAATTATTAGATACATCGAAGATAATTTTATAAAATTAGATATATGAGTGAAAATGGAGATATATTAAAAATTGGAGAAAAATTTTTTAAATCACGATTGATGTTGGGAACTGGAAAATATAAAACATCAACTGACGCAATATCGAGTATCCAGAATAGTGAATGTGAAATTGTTACTGTTGCAGTTCGACGATTACCAATAGACTTAACAAATGATACAACAAATTTTTTAAGTGATTTAAATTGGCAAAAGCTATGGTTATTACCCAATACTGCTGGTTCTCAAACAGCAGAAGAAGCTATCCGAATGGCTTTTTTAGGTCATGAATTAGCCTGTCAACTCGGTCAAGAAGAGAATTTTTTTGTAAAATTAGAAGTTATTTCAGATCCAAAATATTTACTCCCAGATCCTGTTGGAACATTAAAAGCAGCTGAATTTCTAGTTAAAAAGGGATTTACTGTGTTACCATATATTAATGCTGATCCAATGTTAGCTTTACATTTAGAAGATTTAGGATGCGCGACCGTAATGCCTCTTGCATCACCAATTGGATCAGGTCAAGGCTTAAATAATTTAGCAAATATAAAAATTATTATTGAAAATGCTAATATCCCTGTAATAATTGATGCTGGAATTGGCACACCAAGTGAAGCTACTAAAGCTATGGAAATTGGGGCTGATGGAATTTTATTAAATACAGCAATAGCACAGTCCAAAATCCCAGCAAAAATGGCTTCAGCTATGAACTTAGGTGTAAAAGCTGGTCGATTAGCTTATTTAGCTGGTCAAATGCAAAAAAAATATTATGCTCAACCAAGTTCACCTTTTCAACAAATTAGTAAAATGGTATAACCTTATCAAATTATTCCTCTTTTCACAATTTTGATTTAAGGTAAATATAGTTGACAAAACTAGCTAATCAATTTTATATTAAAATAATAAAATTTAAATGATTTATTTTATTAGTTTATGTCTGCATTACGAAAATATGAAATCATGATTCTTTTAACAGAAGAATTTAATGATAATGAATTGAAAACCTGGGTTTTTAATTATGCTAAAAATTTACGAAAATTTAATGTGTGTGATATTTCAGTTATTTCTCGTGGAAAGCATAACTTAGCTTACTCTATCAATAACCGTGTTAAAGGAAATTATATTCAATTAAATTTTTCGAGTATGCCTAAATATCTGTCTAATTTTTCAAATATCTTAAAACTTGATTCACATGTTTTAAGATTTTTAGTTTTTAATAAAGAAAAGTAAATCTAAAAATCATCAGTATCTCAGTTTAATTTTTAACTGAGGTATCGATAAAATTTATAAAATTAAAAAACTAGTTAGAACAAAATTATCTATAAAATATTTTCATTTTTTCACATACTGAAAAGAAACTGTAGTTAATTAAGATTAAAAAAAAATTAATTGAAAATTAATTGAAAATTAAAGAAAAAGATTTGAAAAAAAGTCAGGGTTAATTTTTTTATCTCTAATTCAAATTTAGTTATGCTCATCTTCTTATAGACACGGAAATAACCTGCAGTAGAATGCTTCTTAATCTCTTAAGTCAATCTGCTGTTATTGTTTATTAATTTAACTTTACACGACCTTGTAAAATTAGAAATATATTTGCGGGAACTCAGTAATCATTACTCAAATGCTTTAATACTAAGAAAATCTATTTTATCCAAATTATATTATAGATCAAGACAATTTAAACGTAAAGAAAATGATTGAAAGAATTTCTAGTCCACGTAGTGCGATTTAACTAACTTTTCTTATATTGGTCTTGGTTAATAAGTAATTGAAGCCAAAAAAATGAAGGAGATAATTTGGTAGTTTTCAAATCTCTACTTTGCGAATCAAATTACCCATATTCAAAGTTGGAACGTAGACTTTCAATTTATGATCTTTAAGTCTGTCTCTATTTTATTAAATTTAGGAAAATTGAATATAAAAAAAAGAAGTGTGTTGAGATAGGCTAGGAGGGCGAATAAGATTATGTTGGACATCGAGATAGTGTATTTAGGTCGTATCTTATTTTTTATTTTAAATTCACCAAAGTTATCATATTTTTCTTTATTCTTATATGGTTTTATTTAATAAAATATGTTAAAAATCATTTATAAGTGATACAATAGATTAACTAAATTTATTATGAAATTCTTGTTTGGTATTTGTATTGATGTTCGACAATAAAGCAATAGCCGAATCTAACCTTAGATGTCAAAAATCTTGTAGAGGGTTCTCGAACAGTCATTACTATAACTGAAACGTTTCATTAATTTTAATTAACTGGGAACGGAGGGACTTGAACCCTCACGCCTATCACTAGGCAATGGATTTTAAGTCCATCGTGTCTACCAATTTCACCACATTCCCTACACTATATATTAGCTACAAATCTTAATAAAGACAATACTATAGTTAAAATCAAATAAGGCGGCACCCAGATTCGAACTGGGGATAGAGAATTTGCAATCCACTGCCTTACCACTTGGCCATACCGCCTTTAATTATATTATAATACATTATGATTTAATTTAATAAATTGTTTAAAAAATGAAGTCTGCACTTATTCATAAATATTTTAAAATTTTATTTATAATTATATCTAACAATATGTAATAATGTTTAAAGTGAATAGAATTTAAAGAAATAATCATAGTTAATTTATAATGTTTGAGAAATTTACAGAAGGCGCAATCAAAGTCATCATGTTATCTCAAGAAGAAGCTCGTAGAATGGGTCATAACTTTGTTGGGACTGAACAATTATTACTTGGTGTTATTGGTCAAAGACATGGTATTGGAGCACGTGCCTTAAAAAAATTAAAGGTTACTTTAAAAAAAGCTCGAAAAGAAATTGAATTATACATTGGTCGAGGAACAGGGTTTGTTGCTTCAGAAATTCCTTTTACTCCAAGAGCTAAACGAGTTTTAGAAATGGCTGTTCATGAAGGTAAAGATCTTGGCCAAAATTTTGTTGGAACAGAACATATTTTATTAGCACTAATTGCAGAATCTGATGGTGTTGCTATGCGTACATTGGATAAACTTAATGTTGATATTCAAAAATTACGAAACTTAATTCTAACATATATCGAAGAAACGCAAGAAGAAATTCTACGACCATTAACACAGGCAGAAAAATTTTTATTAGAGCGAGAAAAAAAAGGGAGTGCAACTCCTACTTTAGATGAATATGCTGAAAATGTTACAAAAGAGGCGATTGATGGCAATCTCGATCCAGTTATTGGGCGGGAAAAAGAAATTGATGATGTTATCGCTGTTTTAGCACGAAGAACTAAAAACAACCCAGTTTTAATTGGAGAGCCTGGAGTTGGAAAAACAGCCGTTGCTGAAGGATTAGCACAATTAATTTTAACAGAAAAAGTTCCAGATTTTCTTGATGGAAGTTTAATTATGGCTCTTGATCTAGGTTCAATTTTAGCTGGTACGAAATATCGAGGTGAATTTGAAGAACGTTTAAAACGCATTGTTGAAGAAGCACAAAATGATTCGGCAGTTATTATTGTTATTGATGAAATTCACACTTTAGTTGGAGCAGGAGCAGCTGAAGGAGCCGTTGATGCAGCAAATATTTTAAAACCAGCTTTAGCTCGTGGGAAGTTCCGTTGTATTGGTGCAACAACAAATGATGAATATCGAAAATATATTGAACGTGATCCAGCTCTTGAACGTCGTTTTCAACCAGTTCACGTAGAAGAACCAACGGTTGGGACTACCATTGAAATTTTACGTGGCTTACGATCAAAATTTGAACAACATCATACTCTAAGTTACCATGATACAGCTTTAGAACAAGCTGCTTTACTTTCGGATAAATATGTGGCTGATCGTTATCTACCGGATAAAGCGATTGATGTTTTAGACGAAGCTGGTGCGAGAGTTCGATTAGAAAATCGTCGTTTACCGTTGGGTTTACGAAGTTTAATGCACGAATTACAAGAAACAATTAAAGATAAAGAAGAATGTATTAAGGAGCATGATTTTGAAGCAGCTAAACAATTGTTAGATCATGAGATGGAAGTTAGAACTCATATTCGAATAATGAAGCAATCAGCTCTAACTAATGAAACAAGAGGCTTTAGCCGTCGTGATGTTGATATGGTTACTGAAACTGATGTATCAGATGTAATTTCGAATTGGACTGGAATTCCTGTGACAAAAATTACAGGCTCTGAATCTGAGCGATTATTAAAAATGGAAGAGACAATTCATGAACGAATCATTGGACAAAAACACGCTGTAATTTCAGTTTCAAAAGCTATTCGTCGTGCTCGGGTCGGACTGCGAAATCCGAATCGACCTATTGCAAGTTTTATTTTTGCAGGACCTACTGGTGTAGGAAAGACAGAATTAACAAAAGCACTATCTGATTATATGTTTAGTAGTGAAGAAAGTATGATTCGTTTAGATATGTCAGAATTTATGGAAAAACATACTGTTGCAAAATTAATTGGGTCACCTCCTGGCTATGTAGGGTATAATGAAGGTGGCCAATTGACAGAGGCTGTTCGTTCAAAACCTTATTCTGTCGTATTATTTGATGAGGTTGAAAAAGCGCATCCTGACGTTTTTAATTTACTATTACAAATTTTGGATGATGGACGATTGTCAGATTCAAAAGGACGGGTTATTGATTTCACAAATACCCTAATTATTATGACGACTAATTTAGGTGCGAAAATTATTGAACGTGAGAGTGGCATTAAACCAAAATCAGAACAAGCGGATCGGGGTTTTAAAATAACTCCAGATGCTGTTTTAGGTTGGGAACCTGTACCAGAACCAATTAAAGATCCAGAAGTATTTGAACGAGTAACAAAATTAGTAAATGAAGAACTTAAAAATTTTTTTAGACCTGAATTTTTAAATCGAATTGATGAAATTATTGTTTTTAATCATTTAACTCGCATTGATATTTGGGAAATTTGTGAGCTGATGATTAAATCTGTACAGAAACGTTTACAAGAAAAGGGAATTAATTTAATTGTTGATTTAGCTGTTCAAGCATTCTTAACCGACGAGGGATATGACCCAATTTATGGTGCACGACCATTACGTCGGGCAATTATGAAATATCTAGAAGATACTCTTGCTGAGCAATGTCTATCTAAAACATTATATCCAAATACAAAAATTATTGTAACTCGTAAAAAAGTTGAGGGAACGCTATTAACGTATACAAACGAATTAGAAGTTGAAGTAGATTTTAGTGATGTTGACCCAAATTTATTGAAAGAAAATGAAAAAAATATAAAAACGTCATTTAAAGATGCTAATGAAACAGTTATAGATGAAAACAATGATTCTGATTTCAAAAATTTAAAACTTGAAACAACGGTAAAAGATAATAATAAGAGTTCGCGTTTATTTAAAAAATCAGTTTAAATCTATCTAAAAATTAAATTAATAAAAATTTTTATCTAAATCATTACTATTTTGAACTTGGTTAGTCTTCGCTACTTATCTACACGCTCGAATTACAAAAGGATGGGAAGGAAATCGAACAGCGATTCTCGGTGGATTAGGATTTTTTGTAATTT